>OGGI01000001.1_pt1 | contig 300648 bp, 359 predicted proteins | sample 1571051 | NCBI WGS metagenome assembly OGGI01 (sample SAMEA2582075, study PRJEB24529) | metagenome | biome: Human gut stool | place: China | collected 2011 | reverse complement strand
GGGATCCATGTGGATATTTCAGATGACAATATCCTGGTTCTGGATTTCCATGTGATCGTTGCATATGGAGTAAATATTCTTTCTGTTTCTGATAATTTGATGAACAACGTCAAATATAAAGTGGAAGAATTCACCGGGATGACCGTAGATAAGATCAACATCTTCGTTGAAGGTGTCAGAGTGATAGATTAAGGAGGATATTTGCTGTGGCAACAAAAACGATCAATGCAGAGCTGCTCGCAAAAATGTTTCTGGCGGGAGCGGCAAATCTGGAGGCAAAAAAAGAATTCATCAATGAACTGAATGTATTCCCTGTACCGGATGGAGATACAGGAACGAATATGACTTTGACGATCATGTCAGCTGCAAAGGAAGTCAGCGCCATGGAGAGACCGGATATGGAATCTCTGGCAAAAGCGATTTCTTCCGGTTCTCTTCGAGGAGCCAGAGGAAACTCGGGAGTAATCCTTTCTCAGCTTCTGAGAGGATTTACAAAGACGATCCGGGAAGAAAAAGAGATCGATACGATTGTACTTGCACAGGCATGTGAGCGTGCAAGAGCAACTGCTTACAAGGCGGTCATGAAACCGAAAGAAGGTACGATCCTGACAGTTGCAAAAGGAATCGCTCAGAAAGCAGCTGAGATGGCAGAGGTGACAGATGATCTGGAAGAGTTTTTGCCGGCAGTTCTGGCATATGCCAAAGAAGTGCTGGATCAGACACCGGAGATGCTTCCTGTACTGAAAGAAGCCGGCGTAGTGGATTCCGGCGGACAGGGACTTCTGGAAGTGTTACATGGCGCCTATGATGCATTTCTTGGCAAAGAGATCGATTACAGTGCGATCGAAGCAAGTGCAGGAACAAAGATGACCAAAGCAGGTGCGCAGGCTGAAGCGGACATCAAGTTCGGATATTGTACAGAATTTATCATTATGACAGATAAGGCCTTTACAGAAGCAGATGAAATGGAGTTTAAATCCTACCTGGAGTCCATTGGAGATTCCATCGTATGTGTGGCGGATGAAGACATTGTGAAGATCCACGTTCATACAAATCATCCGGGACTGGCCTTTGAAAAAGGACTCACATACGGACAGTTGTCCCGTATGAAGGTTGACAACATGAGAGAAGAGCATCAGGAAAAGCTGATCCGTGATGCGGAAAAAGTTGCAGCAGAACAGGCGAAAAAAGCGCCTCGCAAGCCGGTTGGGTTTATTGCAGTATCCATCGGAGAAGGGATGAACGAGATTTTCAGAGAACTTGGTGTGGATTATCTGATCGAAGGAGGTCAGACGATGAACCCAAGTACAGAGGATATGCTCACTGCGATCGATGCGGTCAATGCAGATCACATCTTCATTCTGCCAAACAACAAGAACATTGTCCTGGCAGCAAATCAGGCAAAAGATCTGACAAAGGACAAGGATATCATCGTGATTCCGACAAAGACAGTTCCACAGGGAATTACAGCGATCATCAACTATATGCCGGAAGAGGACGTCGATACCAACATGGAGACCATGCTGGAAGAGATCAAGAATGTAAAGACAGGGCAGGTTACGTACGCTGTGCGTGATACCCATATTGACGATAAAGAGATCCATGAAGGAGATATCATGGGAATCGGTGATGCCGGAATCCTTTCTGTCGGTCAGTCTGTAGAGCAGACGACAAAAGAGATGCTTTCTCAGCTTGTGGATGATGATACAGAACTGATCAGTCTGTATTACGGACAGGATGTTCTGGAAGAAGATGCAGAGCGTTTTGCAGGCGAGATTGAAGAGATCTATCCGGATGTAGATGTTGATTTCCACTGCGGCGGACAGCCGATCTACTACTACGTATTATCTGTAGAATAGGAAGTTGTTTCATTTATGAGAGAATCTGAAAGAATCAGCGTCTTAAAAGGCGTTGGTGAAAAAACAGAACAATTATTTATAAAAGCAGGTGTCCATACCATTGGGGACCTGCTTGCGTATTATCCGAGGACCTATGATATCTATGAAGATCCGATTTCCATTGGAGAGATCCAGGAGGGAAAGACAGTCACTGTCATCGGCGCGATCTTCGGGAGGATCCAGGTCAGTCAGAATAAAAAAATGCAGATCACCACACTCTATCTGAAAGACATGACCGGCACTTTGAAAGTGATCTGGTTTCGGATGCCGTTTCTTCGCAACACACTGGGGCGGGGCGGCGTGATCACTCTGCGCGGAAGGATTGTGCGCAAAAAGGACGCACTGGTGATGGAGCATCCGGAGATTTTCTATCCCAGTGCCTCTTACGAGGAAAAAAGAAATACAATGCAGCCCGTTTATGCCCTGACGGCAGGACTGACCAATAATGCAGTAAAAAAAGCGGTCGCTCAGGCATTGGAGCAGGTGGAAGGAATCCGGGAATTTCTTCCGGAAGAGCTGATCTGCCGATATCACCTTCTGGATCGAAGAACTGCAATGGAAGGAATCCATTTTCCAGAGACAAAAGAAGAATTCTATGAAGCAAGAAAGCGCTTTGTATTTGAAGAATTTTTGATTTTCGTGCTTTCCCTGCGAATGATCAAGGAACGGGAAGACCGTGCCAAGAATCATTATGGATTCTGTGATCAGCCGAAGGTGGACGAATTTCTTTACGCACTTCCCTATGAACTGACAGGCGCACAGAAGAAAGTATGGCAGGAGATTTTGCGGGATATCTCCGGAGAATCTGTCATGTCAAGGCTGGTACAGGGTGATGTGGGATCCGGAAAAACGATTGTGGCACTTCTTGCTTTGATGTATACCGGCTTAAATGGATATCAGAGCGCGATGATGGCACCCACAGAAGTGCTTGCCAGACAACATTATGAAAATATCAGCGGAATGCTGGAAGCATACGGAATCCCGTTGAAAACGGAGCTCCTTACCGGTTCCATGACAGCAAAGGCAAAACGGGAGGCTTATGCCAGAATTGAAGCGGGAGAGGCAGATATTGTGATCGGAACTCATGCACTGATTCAAGAAAAAGTGCAGTATCAGAATCTGGCGCTGGTGGTAACAGATGAGCAGCATCGTTTTGGAGTCAAACAAAGAGAGACGCTGGCAGGAAAAGGAGTGTTGCCTCACATTCTGGTCATGAGCGCCACCCCGATCCCGCGGACACTGGCAATCATCCTCTACGGAGATCTGGATATTTCAGTCATCGATGAATTGCCGAAAAACAGACTTCCGATCAAAAATTGTGTGGTGGATACCGGATATCGGAATACAGCGTATACATTTATGAAAAAGCAAGTGCAATCAGGCAGACAGTGTTATGTGATCTGTCCGATGGTCGAGGAGAGTGAAGCGCTGGAAGCAGAAAATGTAACCGATTATTCCCAGATGCTTCAGGATATCATGGGTGAGTCTGTCAAAGTAGGGTGTCTTCACGGAAAAATGAAGCAGGCACAAAAAGATGAGATCATGGAAGCATTCGGGAAAAATGAGATCCAGATCCTTGTATCCACGACGGTGATCGAAGTCGGGATTGATGTTCCGAATGCAACAGTTATGATGATCGAAAATGCAGAACGTTTTGGCCTCTCTCAGCTTCATCAGCTCCGCGGCCGGGTAGGAAGAGGAGGACATCAGTCCTACTGTATTTTTATGAGTCCTTCCAAATCAAAAGAAACAAAAGAGCGTCTGGGTATCCTCAATCAGTCCAATGACGGATTTTTTATCGCGGGAGAAGATTTAAGACTTCGGGGACCGGGCGATCTCTTTGGAATCCGGCAGAGCGGTCTGATGGATTTTAAACTGGGAGATGTGTTCCAGGATTCTCTGATCCTAAAACAAGCTGCCGAAGCTGCAGGAGAACTGCTGCGGACGGATCCCGGACTGAAATCAGAAAGAAACCGGCGGCTGGCCGATCGCTTAAAACACTATCTGTCAGATGTGATGTTAGAAATGACACTTTAAAAATACCAGAACTTACCAGATTAAAAATAAAATTCCTCCATATACTATGGATGTAACACAAGCGAACGGAATGCAGACACATGAGACGAGCCGCATCACAATGCAGCAACTTTCATGTCGATGCGGCCCGGGCTTAGGTTATAAAACTACAAAAAGAGGTAACAAAAGAAGTTACGAAAAGGAGGAAATTATCATGGCAAGTCGTTCATCTAATCGAGCAGCAGTACCAGAAGCAAAGGGAGCACTGGACAAATTCAAATACGAGGTAGCAAGCGAGCTTGGAGTACCGCTGTCAGACGGTTACAACGGAGACTTAACTTCCAAACAGAACGGATCTGTAGGTGGTTATATGGTAAAGAAAATGATCGAGCAGCAGGAAAAACAGATGGCCGGTAAATAAGCAGTCACTGTTGCCAATGCGAAATCAGGCGGAAAAAAGCACTTGGGATTGACCTGAGTGCTTTTTTCTGCTAAAATTCAGCATAGTTGAGAAAGTGGAGGTGCGCAATGAGAGTGATCGCAGGAACTGCAAAGAGACTGCAGTTAAAAACTTTGGACGGAATGGAGACCAGACCAACAACAGACAGGATCAAAGAGACACTGTTCAATATGATCGCGCCGTCTGTTTTCGGAAGCGTTTTTCTGGACTTGTTTGCCGGAAGTGGCGGAATTGGCATCGAGGCATTGAGCAGAGGCGCCAAAGAGGCTGTTTTTGTCGAAAAGAATCCAAAAGCGATGGCCTGTGTCAAAGAAAATTTAAACTATACAAAGCTTTCTGAGAAAGCGATGACCATGACGAAAGATGTTCTGACAGCTCTGTATCAGCTGGAAGGCGAGAAAGTGTTTGATTTTGTATTTATGGATCCTCCGTATGATCAGGATCTGGAGAGACAGGTTCTTACGTATCTGTCCGGTTCCGAACTGATTTATGAGGATACCGTGATCATTGTGGAAGCATCAAAGCATACGGACTTTTCTTATCTGGAAGATTTGGGCTTCACACTGATCAAAGAGAAAGAATACAAGACGAACAAGCATGTTTTCATTGAGAAAGCTGGAAAGGAAATGATATGTTAAGAGCCATTTATCCGGGCAGTTTTGACCCTGTTACATACGGACATTTAGATATTATCCGCAGATCCTGTAAAATTGTGGATGAACTGGTTGTCGGTGTGCTGAATAATAATGCGAAAATGCCGTTGTTTTCTGTAGAAGAACGTGTTAAAATGTTAGAGGAAGCGACCAAAGATCTGACAAATGTCAGAATTGTTCCATTTCACGGACTTTTGATAGATTTTGCCCGTCAGATGGATGCCTTTGTGATCATCAGAGGACTTCGGGCAATTACAGATTTTGAATATGAATTGCAGATGTCGCAGACGAACCATAAACTGGAGCCGGATCTGGAGACGATGTTTCTGACTACCAGTATCGAATATTCTTACTTAAGCTCTACAACCGTCAGGGAGATTGCCGCTTATGGGGGAGATGTATCACAGTTTGTGCCAGAAGCGGTAGCAGGAGAGTTGGAAGCGAAGATGAAAGCAAAAAGGAGAGTGTAACTATGAGCAGCCGTATTGAACAGATTATTGAGGAGATTGAAGAGTACATTGACAAAGATTGTAAGTTTCAGCCGTTATCCTCGACAAAGATTATTGTAAATAAAGAACATCTGGATGAGCTTTTGAGAGAACTCAGAATGAAGACTCCGGATGAGATCAAGAGATATCAGAAGATCATCAGCAACCGGGATGCGATCCTTGCGGATGCAAAAGCAAAAGCCGATGCGATGATCGAAGAAGCACAGGTACAGACAACAGAGCTTGTCAGTGAGCATGAGATCATGCAGCAGGCATATGCACAGGCAAATGAGATCGTGACACAGGCGACCGCACAGGCTCAGGAGATCATCGACAATGCAACAATGGATGCAAATGAGATCCGTATGGGTGCGATCCAGTATACCGATGATCTGCTTGCCAATGCAGAGAGTATTATCGGTCATACATTAGACAGCTATACGACAAAATATGACGGACTGATCAACTCCCTTCAGGAGTGTTATGATGTTGTCCGCACGAATCGTGCAGAATTAGAGTCTCCGACTCCGGAAGAAGGACAGGAGTTCTCAGGCGAAGCATAAAAGATATAAGATGCCAAGCAGGCTGGTTACCAGAGCGGTAGCCAGCTTTTGTGTTATGTAGGGAAAGATTGAAAAACCGGCTTTTTGTATCATGCACTGTGTCTGGGCGGCAGCGCATATGCCTCCGAATGCTGTCAGAGAGAGCGCCAAAATGTATTTTACAGGAAAAGAAACGGCAGACATTCCAATCAACTGAATCCCGTTTGTGATTTCCAAAACCGGCAGAAGAATTTGGACCGCCGGAAAGCAGGATGCCAGGTTTTCTGACAGTGCGATCAACACGGAGAAAAGAATCATATAGCCCCCCACTTTTGTGATTACTTCAAAGCTGTCCATAATGCAGTGATCCAAAATGTCAAAGGACCAGAACGTATTTTTCTGCCAGCCTGAATCCGGAGCCTGAAATGCCTGTTTTCCCTTCAAATACGTTCTTCTCGTAAAAAAGCTGACCAGAATGGGCGCAGCTGTCAGGATCAGGATGGACGGAATCATCAGTTCGCTTTTTCCCAGTGTTTTCCAGACTACAAAATTGAAAATAAAGACCGGACTTGTATTGTTGCAAAAGGAGAGTAGATACGCTCCTTCCTGCGGTGAAATCTGTTTTGTATGTGTCAGGTCTGCGGAAATTTTGGCGCCCATAGGATATCCGCAGAGAAAGCCTGCAATGATCGCAAAGCTTCCGTTTGGAGAGACCCGGAAGATTTTGTTCAGAAGAGGGCCGAACAGGCGGGCAATCAGACGGATGCAGTTGGTGGACATCAGCAGGTTTGTGATGATCAAAAAGGGAAACAGTGTGGGAAAGACTGTATGAAACCATAGCAGCAGACCTTTGCTGGCTCCATTAAATACATCTTTTGGAAATAAAAGCATAAAGGCAAAACAGATCAGAACTCCGATTCCGGCCAGATTTTTTCTCATAGGAAAACTCCGATTCACTTGTTGTTATATGTATATGACGATATGGGACATTTATCAGTGGAAAGTTTTAGAAGAAACCGGCATACGATAATTTGAAACATCCAACGGGAGAAAGTTCTATGCGTCACAGATATATCAGCTATTTTGCGGGAATTTTTCTTCTGGCATTTTTTGCCGTATTAAATACCGGGGTTTTGATTTCTGTCAGTGGATTTCAGAGACTTCAAAAACCGGTGGTATCTCAGCCTGATTTTCGCAGGCAGCCTGTTTCTGAAACCATGCAGGTTTATTTGAAACAGGCTACAGATCCGGGACGGGACGTGGGACTCTACTGGATGGCAACAGACTTTGAAAACCGCAGATTTCCAGGAAAAGTCTCACCTTCCGGATTTCAGAAGCTGTACCGCCAATGGCGAAACCAAACGGGCTGGGATGCTTATGTGCAATCATGCAGGGCAATCTGGAATGATGTAAAATATTTCCCCATCCCGCAGTCTCTGGATGATACCGAGGATAAGATTTCTTATGTTGATTCCTGGATGTTTGAACGAAATTACGGAGGAAAACGGGGGCATGAGGGAACAGATATTATGGCAGAGAAAAATACGCCCGGGTATTATCCTGTTGTAAGCATGACGGATGGTGTCGTAACCGAAAAAGGCTGGCTGGAAAAGGGCGGCTGGAGGATTGGGATCACGGCACCGACGGGAGCGTATTTTTATTATGCACATCTGGATTCTTATGCGGAGCTTGAGAAGGGAGATCCGGTAAAGGCAGGAGATCTGCTCGGCTATATGGGGGACAGCGGATATGGAGAGGAGGGAACAACGGGGGAGTTTCCGGTGCATCTCCACCTTGGAATTTATCTGAAAGAAGGAACGGAAGAAATCAGTGTAAATCCGTATCCGGTGCTGCGGTATGCAGAAAATGCCAGAATAAAATGTGTGTATTCCAGGTAGTCTTACTATAGGAATTATGGTATAATCATGTTCATGTGGAGGAATGAATATGAATTTACCAAATACATTTGAAGAAAAGATGAAACACCTTTTGGGTGAAGAATATGAGGATTATTTAAAATGCTATGAGGAGCCGCGTCATTACGGACTCCGTGTTAATACAAACAAAATTTCCGTGGAGGATTTCTTGAAAATCGCTCCATGGCCGCTGCGTCCGGTTCCATGGATCTCAAATGGATTTTATTATGACGGAGATCAGATCCAGCCGGCAAAGCATCCGTACTATTTTGCAGGACTGTATTATCTGCAGGAGCCAAGCGCGATGACACCGGCAGACCGGCTTTTGATCGAGCCGGGAGACCGGGTGCTGGATGTATGTGCCGCTCCCGGAGGAAAGGCGACAGAGCTTGGGGCAAAGTTACAGGGAAAAGGAGTTCTGATGGCAAATGACATCAGCAATTCCAGAGCCAAAGGTCTGCTGAAGAATATTGAATTATTCGGAATCGGAAATATGCTGGTGCTCAGCGAAGAGCCGGGCAAGCTGACCGAGTATTTTCCGGAATATTTTGACAAGATCCTGATCGATGCTCCGTGTTCCGGAGAAGGAATGTTTCGAAAAGATAAAAAGATGGTCAAAGCATGGGAAGAGCATGGTCCGGAGTTTTTCTCAAAAATTCAGCGAAGTATCATCACGCAGGCGGCATCCATGCTGCGTCCGGGTGGAATGATGCTGTACTCTACCTGTACCTTTGATCCGTCAGAGAATGAGCAGACCATCGAATATCTGCTGGAAGAATATCCGGAGTTTGAGATTTGTGAGATGGCAGGATATGAAGGCTTTGCACCGGGAATGCCGGAAGTGACAGACAGCAAAAACCCAAATCTTGCAAAGACAGTCCGGATTTTTCCGCATCGAATGGAAGGGGAAGGACATTATCTTGCACTGTTGAAAAAGGGGGAAGGCTCTCCGATTGCTCTGAAAGAAAAGGATTCTAAAAAAGGCGGAAAACTGCCGGAAGAGCTGGAAGAGTTTTTCCGGAACGTTTCCTGGAAACCGGAAGCATCAAGACTGGATATCCATGGAGAGAGAGTCTACTATATGCCGAAGGGACTTCCAAAGCTGAACGGTGTCCGCTTTTTAAGAACCGGATTGCTGCTCGGAGAACTTAAGAAAAAGCGGTTTGAACCGAGTCAGGCGTTTGCAATGTCACTGAAAAAAGAAGAGTATGCCAATATTCTGGATTTGTCCGTACAGGATGAACGTGTGATCAAATATTTAAAAGGAGAGACTCTGGATGTAGAAGATCTTGTCTCCCGCAAGGAGAAAGGATGGTATCTGGTCTGTGTGGACGGATATCCGCTCGGATTCGGAAAACTGGCAAACCAGACGCTGAAAAACAAATATCTGCCGGGCTGGCGCTGGCAGTCATAAGGATGAAAAGAGATGAAGATAAGACTGGATAAATATCTCGCAGATATGGGAGTGGGCACAAGAACAGAAGTAAAGCGGGCGATTTCCAAAGGCAGAGTGTCTGTGGATGGCGCTTGTGTGAAAAAGCCGGAAACAAAGATCGATACCGAAGAGACAACCGTTGTATTCGACGGTCAGATCGTCGAATACACAAAAAAAGAATATTATATGCTGCACAAGCCTGCAGGGGTGATTTCGGCAACAGAGGATGCCAGAGAAAAGACCGTGATCGACCTGATTGTTTCCCGCAAAAGAAAAGATCTGTTTCCGGTAGGACGTCTGGATAAAGATACTGAAGGGTTGCTGCTGATCACCAATGACGGGGAACTGGCGCATCGGCTGCTTTCCCCGAAAAAGCATGTAGATAAGACGTATTATGCGAAAGTGCAGGGGATCGTTACGCAGGAAGATGTCCGTAAATTTGCAGAAGGCGTGGATATCCATGAGAAAAAGCTGACTGCTCCTGCAGTGTTGGAGGTAGTAAAGTCGGGAGAAGTTTCAGAGATTCTTCTGACGATCTGCGAAGGGAAGTTTCATCAGGTGAAGCGGATGTTTGAAGCAGTCGGTAAGAAAGTCATTTATCTGAAGAGGCTCAGTATGGGACCGCTTCAGCTGGATGAAACTTTGATGCCCGGCGAATACCGGGAATTGACAGAGAAAGAGAAGGATACACTATGCTCAGTGGAAAAAAAGCAGTAATTTTTGATATGGATGGGACGCTGACGGATTCCATGTGGATCTGGCCGGAAGTGGACCGGATCTTTTTAAAGAAATACCATCTGACCCCGCCGCCCGGATTCGCCAAGGCATTGGAGGGAAAAAGCTACACAGAGACCGCACAGTATTTTCTGGATGTATTTCCAGAGCTCTCCTGTTCGCTGGAAGATGTGCAAAAGGAGTGGATCGATATGACACTGCATCTGTATCAGACCCAAGTGGAGCTAAAGCCGGGGGCAAAAGGATTTCTGGAATTTTTAAAACAGGAGCAGATCCTGATGGGAATTGCTACGAGCAATGCAAAGGAGCTGGCTCTTGCCGCTCTGGACGCGCTGCAGATCCGGGAGTATTTTTCTTCTGTACGCACCGGATGTGAAGTGAAAAAAGGAAAGCCTGCACCGGATGTTTATCTGAAAGTGGCAGAGGACCTCGGTGTACAGCCGGAAGAGTGTCTGGTATTTGAAGATGTTCCAAAGGGGATCGAAGCCGGGCGCAATGCGGGAATGACAGTGTGTGCAGTGGATGATGCATTCTCGGCAAGTGATGAAAAAGAGAAAAAAGAAAAGGCGGACTATTTTATCCGCAGTTATGATGAGATCCAAGCAAAAACATATGAAAGATGTGGAGTATAAATACATGAGAGAAAGGTTTTTACCAATTTGCAGACAGGATATGAAAGACAGAGGATGGGACCGGGTTGATTTTGTCTATATTACCGGGGATGCGTATGTCGATCATCCATCTTTTGGTCCTGCTGTGATCACAAGACTTCTGGAATCCAGAGGCTATCGGATCGGGATCATTTCCCAGCCGGACTGGAAGGACAAAGACAGTGTGACCATATACGGAGAGCCAAGGCTTGCATTTTTAGTATCTGCCGGCAATATGGATTCCATGGTGAATCACTATTCTGTCTCCAAAAAGCGCAGAAAATCCGATGCCTATACGCCCGGAGGAGTGATGGGCAGGCGTCCGGATTATGCAACCGTGGTCTATGGAAACCTGATCCGTCAGACCTACAAACAGACGCCGGTTATTCTCGGCGGAATTGAAGCGAGCCTTCGAAGGCTTGCACACTATGATTACTGGTCTGACCGGCTGAAACGTTCCGTCCTTCTGGACTCCGGAGCAGATATGATTTCCTACGGGATGGGTGAACACTCGATCGTAGAGATTGCGGAAGCCCTGGATGCAGGAATTGCCGTGTCAGATATCACTTACATCAGCGGGACAACAGTCAAGACAAAATCTCTGGATTCGGTTTATGATGCCGTGATGCTTCCGTCTTTTGAAGAATTAAAAGCGGACAGGCTTTCTTATGCCAGAAGTTTTTACACCCAGTACTGTAATACGGATCCATTTTCCGGAAAACGTCTGGTCGAACCGTATTCCGAACATTTATATGTGGTACAGAACCCTCCGGCAAAACCGCTGACACAGATGGAGATGGATGATGTCTATGCACTGCCGTTTACCCGCTGTGCCCATCCGGATTATGAAAAACTGGGAGGAGTTCCGGCGACCGCAGAGATCAAGTTCAGTCTGATCAGCAACAGGGGCTGTTTTGGCGGATGCAGCTTCTGCGCACTGACCTTCCACCAGGGGCGGATCGTACAGACACGAAGTCACGAATCTCTGCTGCAGGAGGCAAAGGAGATCACGCAGGATCCTGATTTTAAGGGATATATCCATGATGTGGGCGGACCGACTGCAAATTTCCGGCATCCATCCTGTGAAAAGCAGATGACCAAAGGCGTGTGTAAGACAAAGCAGTGTCTGTTCCCGACACCTTGCAAAAACCTGAATGCAGATCACAAAGACTATGTAGCACTTCTGCGAAAGCTGAGAAAAGTTCCGAAAGTGAAGAAAGTCTTTATCCGTTCCGGAATTCGTTTCGACTATCTGCTGGCGGACGCAGATGATACGTTTTTGAAAGAATTATGTGAGTATCATGTCAGCGGACAGTTAAAGGTGGCACCGGAACACGTTTCAGATCCGGTTCTTTCTATGATGGGAAAACCGGCCAACAATGTGTATGAGACCTTTACGAAAAAGTTTTATGCCATGAACCAGAAAATCGGAAAAGAGCAATATCTGGTGCCGTATCTGATGTCCTCTCATCCGGGATCGACGTTAAAAGAAGCAGTGGAACTGGCAGAATACTGCAGAGATCTTGGATATATGCCGGAGCAGGTGCAGGATTTCTATCCGACTCCGTCTACAATTTCTACCTGTATGTACTATACCGGTGTGGATCCGCGGACAATGAAACCGGTCTATGTTCCGAAAAATCCGCATGAGAAAGCCCTGCAGAGAGCGTTGATCCAGTATCGGAATCCGGAAAACTATGATCTGGTTGCAGAGGCGCTGAAAAAAGCCGGCAGAACAGATCTGATCGGATTTGAAAAGAATTGTCTGATCCGCCCGCGCAGATTGAAAAAGGAACAGCCTGCCAAAACGGGCAGACCAAAACAGAAGAAAAAAACCATACGGAATGTACAGAAAAAGAAGACAGAAAAGAGGCGTGGAAGATGAAAATTGCAGTGATCACCGGGGCATCCTCCGGTATGGGGCGGGAGTTTGTCCGCCAGATTCCGCATTTCTATATGAACCTGGATGAATTGTGGATCATTTCACGCAGAAAAGACCGGCTGGAAGCGATCGCGAAGACCTGTTCGGTTCCGGTCCGCATCTTTGCAGGAGATCTGACAGATCCGATGTTTCTTCAAACGGTCAAAGATACACTGCAGCGTCTAAGACCCGATATCCGGATGCTGGTGAATGCAGCAGGCTTCGGAAAAAGTGGTACTGTTTTGGATATCGCAAAAGAAGAGTGGCCCGCACAAAGTGAGATGGTGCGTCTCAACTGCGAGGCATTGACAAACATGACGCTTTTGTGTGCGCCCTATCTGTCACAAGGAAGTCGGATCCTGCAGATTGCATCTGCTGCGGCATTTGCTCCGCAGCCCCAGTTTGCGGTTTATGCAGCCACCAAATCTTATGTACTCAGCTTTTCCAGAGCTCTTGGCGCAGAGTGGAAGAAAAAAGGAATCTATGTCACTGCAGTCTGCCCGGGACCTGTGGACACAGAATTTTTTGAGCGGTGCGGGCAACCTGAAAATCCGCTCAAAAAAATGACAATGGCAAAGGCTCCAAACGTAGTAAAACAGGCACTTCTGGATGCGAGACGAAAAAAAGCAGTCTCAATCTTCGGGTTCTGGATGAGGGCACTGTACATACTGGTCAGGATCGTTCCGGTCAGTTGGATTTTAAACGTACAGACCATTGGAAAAAAGTAGGAGAGAAGAACAAATGAAGCGAATCGAAAAAGGAACTCCAGGTTATCTGGATTATAAGAAAAAAGTAGAAATCATCCGGACTGTGATTTATTTTCTGCTCGTAGCTGCCATTTTTACACTGGGCTACGTACAGACAAAAACAAGAAGCAATCTTCTGACAGTGGTGGCAATTCTTGGCTGTCTTCCTGCCGCAAAAGCGCTGGTGGGAGTTATCACCAGGTTTCCTTATGCTTCTGTAGATCAGAAGCTGGTTCATGAGGTTGATACAAAAGCACCGCATACGACCAGAGTATACGATCTTGTCCTGACAACCCGTGAAAAAATCATGCCGGTGGAGTGTGTGGTGATCTCCAACGGAACGGTATTTGGATACACAGACAGCAAAAAGGTCGATTTAAACGTCCTTTCCAAACATATCAGGGATATGATGACGCAGAATCGTCTTTCGTATTCCACTGTGAAATTTTATCAGGATTATAAGGTTTTTCTCTCCAGGATCGAAGGACTGGAATCGATCGCCATGGTAGAAAATGCCAAAATAAACGGAGAGGAAGAAGCGCAGACCAGACAGCTTCTTTTAAATCTCTCCATGTAATGAGGAGTTACAAAACATGCAGGAAATCAAGATTACAGAACAGGAAGCCGGGCAGCGGTTTGACAAGCTGCTTGGCAAATACTTAAATAAAGCCCCGAAGAGTTTTTTGTACAAAATGCTCCGGAAAAAAAATATTACGCTGAACGGGAAAAAGGCGTCCGGCAATGAAAAGCTGGCAAAGGGCGACTGTGTAAAATTATTTTTATCAGATGAAACGATTCAAAAATTTTCGGAAACGTTTTCCGGCTATACAAATGTCAGTCTGGACATTCTCTATGAGGATGAGGATATTATTCTGATCAATAAGCCTGTGGGGATGCTCTCCCAGAAAGCAGCAAGGTCAGACGAGTCTTTGGTGGAGCATCTGATTTCTTATCTGATCCAGAGCCATGCACTTACAGAGGAGGATCTCCGGACATTCAGACCTTCCATCTGCAACCGTCTGGACCGCAATACAAGCGGAATTGTAGCGGCAGGGAAAAGCATGGCAGGACTGCAGTCACTCAGCCAGATGTTTCATGACCGCACCATTGGAAAATATTATCTCTGCCTGACAGCGGGAATCATCGAAAAACCGAGCCGGGTAGAAGGATGGCTTTTTAAGGACGAGCGCACCAACAAAGTAGAAATACTGTTTCAGGAAAGACCTGGAAGTGCACGGATCATCACCGAATACCGTCCGATAAAGTCCCATGACGGTGTAACGCTTTTAGAAGTGCATCTGATCACCGGAAAGACCCACCAGATTCGTGCCCATCTGGCTTCGGTCGGACATCCGCTGATTGGAGACCACAAATACGGAGCATCGCAGATCAACCGGGAATACGAGCAGAAATATCACTTGCAGTCACAGCTTCTTCATGCTGCCAGACTGCAGTTTCCGGTATGTACGCAAACCTTATGCAACGTATCCAAGAAAGAGTTTACAGCGCCGCTTCCGAAACAGTTTTACAGGATTGCAGCCGAAAAAGGGGTGTTGTAATGGGAACCTGGAATTCAAGGGGACTTCGTGGTTCTACCCTGGAAGATATGATCAATTACACAAATACCCGGTATGAAGAAATGGGACTGGCGCTGATCCAGAAGGTGCCGACCCCGATCACTCCGGTTCGGATTGACAAGGAACGGCGTCATATCACACTTGCCTATTTTGACAAGGTCAGCACCGTGGATTATATCGGAGCTGTTCAGGGAATTCCCATTTGTTTTGACGCAAAAGAGTGTGCCGCAGATACATTTCCGCTTCAGAATGTTCACGAGCATCAGGTTTCTTTTATGGAGAAGTATGAAAAACAGCAGGGGATTTCTTTTCTGATTATTTATTACAGTCAGAAAGAAACGTTGTATTACATGAGATTTGAAGAACTTTTGAAATTCTGGAAACGGGCACAGTCCGGCGGGCGCAAAAGTATCCGGTTTGAAGAACTTTCCCCGGAATATTTTATGGCTTTGAAAAATCATTGTTTTGTCCCGTATCTGGATTATATTCAAAAAGATTTGGATGACAGGGATTGACAGAAGAAATGAAAGTTCGTATAATTACAGAATGATTTAATGTATTAGCATAGTAAAGTGAAAGGGTGTTATGAATTATGGAACAAAAGTTACATACTCCCGAAGGAGTTCGAGATATTTACAGTAATGAATGCAGAGCAAAGCTGGCAGTACAGGATAAACTTCATCAGGTGCTGCATCTTTACGGATATCAGGATATTCAGACTCCGACTTTTGAATATTTTGATGTGTTCCGCAAAGAGATCGGAACGATTTCATCCAGAGAGCTGTATAAGTTTTTTGACCGGGAGGGGGATACACTGGCACTTCGGCCGGATATCACTCCTTCGATCGCAAGAGCGGCAGCAACCCTGTTTGAGACCGAAGACTTTCCGATCCGTCTTTGTTATGTGGGAAGTACCTTTATCAATCACAGCAGTTATCAGGGACGCTTAAAAGAGAGTACACAGCTTGGTGCTGAGCTGATCGGAATCGATTCTGTGGAAGCAGATGCCGAGATGATCGCCATGGTCGTAGATGGTCTGAAAAAAGTAGGACTCAAAGAATTTCAGGTGAATATCGGGCATGTGGATTTCCTGCAGAGCCTCATGGAAGCTACAGGACTTTCAAAAGAGCAGCAGGAAGAAATCTATAATCTGATCGCAAACCGGAATTTCTTTGGAGTCGAGGAACTCTTAGAGCAGGCGGATGCCTCCCCGGAATTAAAAGAGACGTTCCGTCTGCTTCCGGAGTTCGCAGGAGATGTGGATGTGCTGAAAAAGGCCGTTGAGCATGCACCTACCGATCAGGCAAAACAAGCGGTGGGACGGCTTTTGAAGATTTATAAACTGCTTGCATTGTATGGGGCTGATGATTATGTGACCTTTGATCTGAGTATGAGCGGTCATTATGGATACTATACCGGGATTGTATTTCGGGCCTATACTTACGGAACCGGTGATGCCATTGTGACAGGCGGACGTTATGACCATCTTCTGGAAAAGTTTGGAAAGCAGACGCCGTCGATCGGATTTGCCATTATCATTGATGAGCTGCAAAACGCTCTGTCCAGACAGAAGATCACTGTGGAGACCGGTCACAACAATCTCATCGTCTATACCGATGCCACAGAAAAATGGGCCATTGCACTGGCAAAAGATTTCCGTGAAAAAGGAAAATACATGGAACTTTTGAAACGGACTGAGGAAGATTCAAAAGAGACCTTTATCGCTTACGGAAAACGGACACATGCGGTCAGCATGCTGTATTTGAACGAGAATCTGACGATTGACATGGTAAACCTCTCTACCGGAGAAGAAAAGAAGGTAAATGCCAGAAAAAAAGCGAAAGCGAGGGAGAACAGATGAAATATTTAACCTTTGCCCTGACCAAGGGACGCCTGGCAAGTAAAACACTGGAGATGCTGGAACAGCTTGGAATCACCTGTGAAGAAATGAAAGAGAAGGATTCCAGAAAACTGGTGTTTGTCAATGAAGAATTAAAATTAAAGTTTTTCCTCGCAAAAGGGCCGGATGTTCCGACTTATGTCGAATATGGAGCAGCAGATATCGGAGTTGTCGGCAAAGATACGATCGTGGAAGAAGGACGCAACGTACATGAGGTACTGGATCTTGGATTCGGCTCCTGCAGAATGTGTGTATGCGGGCCACAGGATGCCAAAGAGCTTTTGGAGCATCGTGAGGTGATCCGCGTGGCAACCAAATACCCAAAGATCGCAAAGGACTATTTTTATAATAAGAAGCATCAGACCGTAGAGATCATCAAGATGAACGGCTCCATTGAGCTGGCACCGATCGTCGGGCTTTCTGAAGTGATCGTTGATATTGTGGAGACGGGATCCACCTTAAAGGAAAACGGACTGACGGTGCTTGAAGAAGTGTGTCCGCTTTCTGCGCGCATGATCGTAAATCCAGTCAGCATGCGGATGGAGAATGACCGGATCCGTGATCTGATTGGAAGGATCCGAAATCTTTTGGAGGGGGAAACAGTATGAGAATTGAACGATTAGATGAAACAACCAGAAAAAATCTGCTCGAAGATCTGCTCAAAAGAAGTCCCAACAGTTATGGAACGTATGAAGCAAGTGTCCGCGAGATTCTGGATGAAGTAAAAAACAGACGTGACGAAGCCGTGTTCGCTTATACGGAAAAATTTGACGGTGCAGCACTTAATGCGGATAATATTCAGGTAACAGAAGAAGAGATTCAAAAAGCCTATTCCCAGGTGGATTCCTCTCTTCTGAATGTCATCCGAAAATCACTGAAAAATATCGAATCCTATCATGCAAAACAGATGCAGTACAGTTGGTTTGACAGCAAACCGGACGGTACGATCCTAGGACAGAAAGTGACGCCGCTTCAAAGGGTTGGTGTGTATGTACCGGGAGGAAAGGCTGTTTATCCGTCTTCTGTTCTGATGAATATCGTTCCCGCAAAAGTGGCTGGTGTGGATGAGATCATTATGGTCACGCCGCCGGGAAAAGACGGTAAAGTCAATCCGGCAACGCTGGTTGCGGCAAAGGAAGCGGGTGTGGATGCAGTCTATAAAGTGGGCGGTGCACAGGCAATCGCAGCACTTGCTTATGGAACCGAGAGCATCCCGAAAGTGGATAAGATTGTGGGACCGGGCAATATCTATGTAGCACTTGCCAAAAAAGCAGTGTACGGTCATGTCAGCATTGATTCGATCGCAGGACCGAGTGAGATCCTTGTTCTTGCAGACGAGACTGCCAATCCACGTTACGTGGCAGCGGATCTTCTGTCCCAGGCAGAACATGATGAGCTGGCATCTGCAATTCTTGTGACGACCAGTGAAGAGCTGGCAGAAGAAGTATCCCGGGAAGTGGACGGATTTGTAAAAGAGCTCTCCAGAGGTGAGATCATTCAGAAATCTCTGGATAACTATGGGCATATTCTGATCGCCGAGACACTGGATGACGCGATCGACGCGGCAAACGAAATCGCATCTGAGCATCTGGAAATCGTGACAAAAGATGCATTTACCGTGATGACCAAGATTCGCAATGCGGGTGCCATCTTTATCGGAGAATACAGCAGTGAGCCTCTTGGAGATTATTTTGCAGGACCAAATCATGTCCTTCCGACAAACGGGACTGCCAAATTCTTCTCTCCGTTGTCTGTAGATGACTTTTTGAAAAAATCCAGCATTATTTCTTACTCAAAAGAAGCACTGGAGACTGTACATCAGGACATCGAGCAGTTTGCAAAAGCAGAACAGCTCACGGCACATGCAAACTCCATCCATGTCCGCTTTGAAAAGAGGGATTAAAAATGAAGCAGCGCGCAGCAACAATCGAACGAAAAACAAAAGAGACGGACATTTCTCTGACGATCAATCTGGATGGAACCGGGGAAAATGAGATTGCAACCGGAATTCCGTTTTTTGATCATATGCTGAATGGATTTGCCAGACATGGTCTGTTTGATCTGAAGGTGCACGTAACAGGAGATCTGGAGGTGGATTCCCATCATACGATCGAGGATACCGGGATCGTACTGGGGCAGGCAATCGCAGCAGCACTGGGAGAAAAAAAAGGGATCAAGCGTTACGGAAGCTTTCTGCTTCCTATGGACGAGACACTCGCCATGTGTGCAGTAGACTTATCTGGTCGCCCTTACCTGAATTATCAGGCAGAGTTTACAGTGGAAAAACTGGGAACTCTGGATACAGAGATGATCCGTGAATTCTTTTATGCAGTCTCTTACAGCGCAGCGATGAACCTGCATTTAAAGATCGTAGACGGAGGGAACAATCACCATATGGCAGAAGCCTTGTTCAAGGCATTTGGAAAGGCTCTGGATATGGCAACCATGGAGGAACCACGTATGAACGGGGTATGGTCTACGAAAGGCAGCTTATAAAGGAGAACAAAACGATGAGTTATAAAAGATTGATCCCCTGTATCTTTATTTACAAGGGAAAAGCAATAAAATGGTTTGATGATAAAGAAGTCGTCTCAGACGATGTGATCGGGCTTGCAAAGCAGTACTGTGACAAAGGGGCAGATGAGCTGATCGTATTCGATCTGTCCAATACGGATGACGAGCATGATGAAGCGATCGATCTGATGAAAAAAGTAAACCGTGCCATCAGTATTCCAATGGTTGCAGGCGGAAATGTACGCAGACAGGAAGACGTGAAAAAGATTCTGTACACCGGTGCAAAACGGGCAATCCTGAATTTTTCCAAACCGCTGTCGTTTGAACTGATCGAAGAAGTATCCAAACGATTTGGAAAAGAACGGATCGCAGTATCTTTAAATGATTTTGATGCTTTGTTCAAACAGCAGCATCTGATCGACAAATTCAGTTCCGAGATTATTTTCATGCATCGCCTGGATCTGCTTTCTGTGATGAATATCACAGAGATTCCGTGCGTTGTTCTGACTGATACAATGGAACAGGAAGAGATTTTAAAAATCTTAAAATGCAAGGGTGTCAAGGGCGTTTCCGGTATGCTGATCAGCGAACCTGCACTTGATATCGATGCATTCAAAAATCATTGCATTTCTGAAGGAATTCAGATGACTTCTCTGGAAAGTACGATGAGTTTTTCTGATTTCACGCTGAATACGGACGGACTTCTTCCAGTTGTTGTACAGGATTATAAGACCAACGAGGTTCTGATGATGGCCTACATGAATGAAGAAGCATTTGAGCATACACTCAAATCTGGAAAAATGACCTATTACAGCAGAAGCAGACAGTGCCGCTGGGTAAAAGGAGAAACCTCCGGACATTATCAGTATGTAAAGGCGCTGTCAGCCGACTGTGACAACGATACGTTGCTGGCCAAGGTAGAGCAGATCGGAGCGGCCTGCCATACCGGAAATCATACTTGCTTTTATCGGCAGATTGTAGGAAATGAGTACGATTCTAAAAATCCGCTTCAGGTTTTTGAATCTGTATATGCAACGATTGCAGACAGAAAGCAGCATCCGAAGGAAGGATCTTATACCAACTATCTGTTTGATAAGGGGATTGACAAGATTCTGAAAAAGGTGGGAGAAGAAGCAACAGAGATCGTGATCGCTGCCAAGAATCCGAACCCGGAAGAGATCAAATATGAGATTTCTGATTTTCTGTATCATGCCATGGTACTCATGGTGGAACGCGGTGTCACATGGGAAGATATCGTAAAAGAACTGGCAGACAGATAAGTTCTAGTTCTTAAAAAAAAGACATATGATGGGGGTAAGAAGCCCGTCATATGTCTTTTTTACAGGAGGAACCTTTATGAACGAATCAGAAGCACGCCGAAGAGAACTGCTCAGACAGACACGCAGACTTTATCATGAGACAGGCAGAAGCACGCCTGTGATTCATCCGAGATATGGAAATCTTACAACTTCTGTCACAGAGGACGATGCAGCAGAGGATCACTCTTTTTTGTTTCGTCTGGGACTTTCCATCCTTTGTTTTGCCTGTTTTGTCTGGATGGATTATGGCAAGATCGAGGTGGCAGAAGTCAACAGCGGCAGGATCTTAAATGGGATTGAGAAGCAGATTACACCGAAGGAAATGAAAGAAGAATTAATTCAGGTATGGAAAGCATTGTAGGAATGTGGTATTCTGTTACCGGAGGTTGAACTATGGCATACCAAAGAAGAAAAAGAAGATTTGACAGAAAAAAGGTCGTTCTGGTAGAACGAACGATCTGTATCCTGATTTTGCTCGCTTTGCTGGCACTTGCAGGACGGTGGATCGCAGGACAGCTGTCAAAAGAAGATTCGCAGAAAAAAAAGCAGACAAAGACGCAGACTGATAATACGGCTCAAAAGGAAGATAAAACTGAAGCGGAAAATACGCAGACTCCGGTCTATGATTTCGTATGCAGTGACGGCACCTTATCAGCAGAATTTCAGCAGACACTCTCTGATCGTGCAAAAGAAGATAAAAAAGTACAAAAGATTCTTGCAGATTCCCGCAATTATCCGGTGAGTATGCTGGAGCTTCTGGCAAAAAATGCAGAGACAACAGATTTCGTGGCAGATTATCCGGAGAAGAAAGATGAGGCACCTGCTGAATCCATCGGAGAAGTAAAAGAAGGTGAGATTCCGCTCTTGATCCAGTGGGATGAACGGTGGGGGTATATTCATTATGGAGATGGAATCATAGCGAACAGTGGATGTGGTCCGACAGCGCTTGCTATGGTAGCTGCAGGACTCACCGGAGATAACAGTATTACCCCGTATAAGATCGCATCCTATGCAGGCGCCAACGGATATTATGTGGCAGGCTCCGGAAGCAGCTGGAGTCTGATGACGGAAGCCGCTTTGAATTTTGGAGTAGCAGGAACAGAGATTGCATTGTCAGAAAGCTCTGTCACAGAAGAATTGAATGCAGGACATCCGATCATCTGCAGTATGAAGCAGGGCGATTTCACAACAGACGGACATTTTATCGTGCTGACAGGCATGGCAGACGGTAAGATTCAGGTGCATGATCCAAACAGTAAAGAACGAAGCAGCCGTACCTGGGATTATGCGACACTGGAACCACAGATTGAGAATTTGTGGAGTTTTACGAAATTATAATATTTTTTACGCAGGAGATGTAACAGCATGAAATTAAAAAACACAGTCCGGGAATTTGCAGTGATCACATTTGCCATGCTGATTGTATCGGCAGCCGTTTATTTTTTTATGGTTCCCAGTAAAATCGTCATGGGAAGTATTTCCGGTCTGGCGCTGGTATTTTCCCAGCTCACCGGGATTTCCATGTCGATCCTTACGTTCTTTCTAAATGCCATTTTGCTTGTGATCGGATTTTTGCTGATTGGGAAGGATTTTGGGGCGAAGACAATTTACACTTCGATCCTGCTTCCAATCTTTCTCTGGATCTTTGAACGATTGATTCCGGTCACAGAATCCGTTACAGGCAATCAGGTATTTGATCTTGTTACGTATACTCTGATCGTAGCGCTTGGACAGGCCATGTTGTTTCATGTCAATGCCTCTTCCGGCGGGTTAGATATTGTGGCAAAAATTCTCAATAAATTTGCACACATGGAACTTGGAAAAGCTGTCATGCTGTCCGGATTTGTAACAGCAATGACATCTATCCTGGTGTATGACGTACCGACACTCATTGTCAGTCTGCTTGGAACGTATGCAAACGGTATGGCTGTGGATTATTTTATTGATGGATTTAATAAGCGAAAACGGGTGTGCATCATTTCTGATGATTATAAGGAAATACAGAATTATATCATCCATGATCTGAAACGCGGTGCCACCCTCTATGTCGCCCAGGGCGCCTATGATGAAAAACACCGTACAGAACTTGTGACGATTCTTGCACAGCAGGAGTACCGGCTGCTTCTCAACTATCTGCACACCACAAAAAAGGACGTGTTTGTAACCGTTTCAACTGTCAATGAAGTGATCGGACAGTGGAATGCAAAGTAACAGGAAAACAAAAGCAAATCAATCCCCCACACCGAAATCGGTTTTTTCATACAGGACTTCCACAGACGGATCTTCCAGAAGGTCGGCATATTTTTGCATAAACCAGTCAACCAGTTCCTGATCCCGTTTGACGTCCGTGCTGTTGTTCGTAAACACATTGACAGTTCCCAATTCAAAATGTGTCTTTAACATCCGAATATCATAATCGATCATTTCTTTTGTCTGGCCTTTGATGCCGACCATCAGGCAGGGTGAATCAAAGTATTTGCGGACTTCTTCCGGAGAGTCAAAATCTGCATGCTTATTTAAATACTCCTCCCGGAAGGTTTTATCAAATGTTTCCACACCAATTTTAAAAGTAATGGGAATTCCCATATAATCCCGCATTTTCTGCAGATGTTTCCGGTACATCCAGTGGGATTCAAAAAACAGACGGTGGATCTGCTTTTCCGCAATAATTTCTTTGATCATTTTCAGAGTCTCTTCGGGAAGCTCAAAACAGCTTCCCGAATTGATGACTTCCAATACACCGAGTTCTCCGGTGACATGGGAGAGGACTTCCTGATTCAGAGCGTTCATTTCCTGAACATCCCGTGAATTATCCTCAATATAATCACAGAAACGGCATTTTCCCCAGGCACAGGGTCTGCCTTTTAACAGCACGATTTCCCGCGGATTTTTATTTGTAATCTTATTGTATCTTTCCATGAATATTCTCCTTACTTATTTACTGCTGCTTTAACGGAAGAAGGAAGCAGTGCCAGAAGTACGGCTGTCAGTGCCAGAACGATCGCTCTGTCTGCATAGTCGGTCAATCCCTGAACCATGCATACACTTGCAGTCAGCCCCAGACCAAGATGATGGAACAGCTGCACCAGAAGTGTAGATCCGGACGAGGTGATTCCACCGAATACGATTGCAGTAATAGAAGAGCTGACCAGCGTTCCCGGAATACTGATCATTCCGGCTCCAAACAGGATTTTTCCCAGATCTTTTCCGTCATGAGGCGGCATTTTCCGGAAAACAAAACCGGCCATACATCCGGTGATCATCTGGACCGGAAGGTAATAAAGCGCGTAAATATCAGTTGTCACGCCTCCGATCAGATTACTGACGATTCCGGGAATCATTCCATAAAAAGGCCCCATCACAGCGGCCGCAAACACCGTTCCAAAAGAATCCAGATAAATCGGAAGGCGAAGCAGCAGTGCGATCTGACCTCCGATCAGGTTGATCACCGAACAAAGGGCGAGGATACAAAGTTTATTGGTTGAAAATTTTCTCATAATACGTCTCCTTTCATGATCTGTTCCAGCATGGGCAGGCTTGTTTTGTCTGGTACACCAAGAACTCTGTCAAAAAACATCTGCATAAATGACAATGGAGATGTCCTGGTCAGAATATAGCTGTTTTTATGTCCTTTCCAGAAGTCAAATCTGTCTACAACGCTCTGTCCGATACACAGACCTTCCGTTGCAATTCTCGTACAGGCTTCCATTCCGCTGCAGAGAGTACGGTCGATAAAGTAAGCGACTGCAAGCGGATCATTGATGACACAGCCGATGATTCCTTCCTGTTTCCAGTGAAAATCAAAATAGAACCGGGTAATATTTCGGATACGTTCGCCCATCTGCGGATTCACACAACACATATATTCTAAAATGTCAGGAGTCAGGACGATTTTTCTTGTCACATCCAGTCCCACCATGTGAATCTGTTTGTCCTGTAAAACAGGCAGTTCTTCAAATGCACGATATACAATTTCTGCGGCATGCGGATCGCACCAGTAGTTGTACTCTGCGACCGGAGAGCAGTTTCCATGGCTCTGGCAGCTGCCGCCCATACTGATCAGTTCTCCAAGACCGGCAAGACTTTCAGGATCATTTTGAACCAGTCTGGCCAGGTTTGTCAGAGGTCCCAGAGCAATGATCGAAACCGGCTCCTCCTTTTGGGCAGCTTCATGCAGTGTACGGGCAAGAAAGCCCACACCATCCGTATTGATTGTTCCATCTGTGATTTCGGGGTAATGAGATTCGCCGAGACCGTCTTCCCCGTGGGTATCCATAGCATCCACATAAGGACGGACAAGCGGCAGTTCTTCTCCAAGATAAACAGGAATGTCCGGTCGGTTCATCCAGTGCAGAACTTTTTGCGCATTTGACGCGCCTTTTTTTGCCGGTACATTTCCAGAGACAACTGTGATCCCTAAAATCTCAAGTTCCGGTGATCGCAGCGCCAGCATCAGGGCGAGTGCGTCATCGATCCCGGGATCGCAGTCAATGATGACTTTTTTTGCATTCATTCTCCAATCTCCTTTACTTTTTTATTCCGTGGCAAAGACCACCTTACGAGATACTTGGTTTTTTATACTGGGAAGTTCACGAACCAGTCCAGAGGGCAAAATGCACCTCTGATTTGATAAATGCGAGGTAGAGTATAGCATACCGGAATCTGACTGTACAGAGTTTTCGGGAAAATAATTGAAAAAAATTCACGTAAAGTTCATGTTTATCCTGTATGCTATTGGAAGGAACGCATGATAAGGAGGGATTTCATGTCCAACACAACGAAACAGGCCCTGGAAGCATCTTTAAAGAAAGTAATGCTTCAAAAACCTCTGGACAAGATTACGATTTCTGATATTACATCGGATTGCGGAATCAGCAGGATGGCTTTTTATTATCACTTTAAAGATATTTACGATCTGGTTGAATGGTCCTGTCTGGAGGATGCAAAAAGAGCGCTGCAGGGGAAAAAGACCTATGATACATGGCAGGAAGGCATCCTGCAGATTTTTGAAGCAGTTTTGGAAAACAAGCCGTTTATTCTCAATGCATACCATTCTGTCAGCAGGGAACAGATTGAAAATTATCTGTTTCATCTGACCTATGATCTGCTGAAAGCAGTTGTGGAAGAGAAAACAGCCGGAATGCAGATTCGGGAGGAACAGAAAGAATTTATCGCAAATTTTTACAAATATAGTTTTGTGGGAATCATGCTGGACTGGATCAAACAGGGCATGAAGGAGGACTACAGTGAAATTGTAGACAATATGGCGCTGACGCTACATGGCAGTATTACGAATTCCGTCCAGAATTTTTTATCAAAAACCGATCCGTGATAAAAATTTTATCAAACGTCCTGATTTGTAAATTGAATTTCATGAATAAAAATCATAGTATATGGGCAGAAACAAAGATATCCGATCTGAATCGGACGACATTTCTGGAAAGGTGGTCATTACTATGGCAAAAAAACACGTTGGGATTGGAATTGCTGCGGTCGCTGCAGGTGCAGGAGCTGCCACATATATGAAGAAAAAATCTCAGAAAAAGCAAAAGAAGGCACAGATGGATGCCCGGTATCAGGATTACCGGAACACAGAACGCGGAAAACAGGTGAAAAATAAAAAAGGGATCTATTATTCAAATGGAAATTATGAAGCATTTGCCAGACCGGAAAAACCGGAGGGGGTGGAAGAGAAGAGTGCTTATATCGTAGGAAGCGGGCTCGCCTCTCTTGCAGCTGCCTGCTTCCTGGTAAGAGACGGACAGATGCCGGGAGATCATATCCATATCCTGGAAGCAATGGATATTGCAGGAGGCGCATGTGACGGTATCTTCGATCCGACCAGAGGTTACGTGATGCGCGGAGGACGTGAGATGGAAAATCATTTCGAATGTCTGTGGGATCTGTTCCGCAGTATTCCGTCGCTGGAAGTGCCGAATGCATCCGTTTTGGATGAGTTTTACTGGTTGAACAAGCACGATCCGAATTACTCTCTTTGCCGGGCAACTGTCAATCGCGGAGAAGATGCCCATACAGACGGCAAATTTAATTTAAGCCAGAAGGGCTGCATGGAGATCATGAAGCTGTTCCTGACTCCGGATGAAGATCTGTATGATAAGACGATCGAGGATGTTTTTGATGAAGAAGTCTTTGACTCTACATTCTGGCTTTACTGGAGAACGATGTTTGCTTTTGAAAACTGGCACAGTGCACTGGAGATGAAGCTGTATTTCCAGAGATTCATTCATCATATTGCAGGACTGCCGGATTTCAGCGCTTTGAAATTCACAAGATACAATCAATATGAATCTCTGATTCTTCCTATGCAGAAATATCTGGAAGCAGCAGGTGTTGATTTTCAGTTTCATACCGAAGTAACGAACGTCGTATTTGAGAGAAAAGACGGAAAGAAGGTAGCTTCGGCCATTGAATGCAAAGTCAATGGTGTGGAGAAAGGAATCCTTCTGACTGAGAAAGATCTGGTATTTGTGACAAACGGAAGCTGTACAGAAGGAACTGTCTACGGAGATCATCATCACGCACCGAACGGAGATGCAGAAGTCCGTACAAGCGGCTGCTGGTCACTCTGGAAAAATATTGCCAGACAGGATCCGGCCTTTGGACATCCGGAGAAGTTCTGTTCTGATATTTCAAAGACTAACTGGGAATCTGCTACGATCACAACGCTGGATGATAAGATTATTCCTTATATTACAAATATCTGCAAACGGGATCCACGCAGTGGAAACGTTGTGACCGGAGGAATTGTAAGCTGTAAAGACTCCAAGTGGCTGATGAGCTGGACGATCAACCGTCAGGGACAGTTCAAACAGCAGGATCCGGAAAAAGTATGCGTCTGGGTTTACGGACTTTTCACGGATGTTCCTGGAGATTATATCAAAAAACCGATGAAAGACTGTACCGGAGAGGAGATTACGGCAGAATGGCTGTATCACATCGGCGTGCCGACAGATGAGATTCCGGAACTCGCAAAAAACAGTGCACTTTGTGTACCGACGATGATGCCTTATATTACAGCATTCTTTATGCCGAGAACAAAAGGAGACCGGCCGGATGTCATTCCGGATGGCTGCATCAATTTCGCATTTCTCGGACAGTTTGCAGATACGCCGAGAGATACCGTATTTACGACAGAATATTCTGTCCGTACAGCAATGGAAGCTGTCTATGGACTGCTCGGTGTAGACCGCGGGGTACCGGAAGTGTGGGGCAGTGTGTATGATGTACGAGAACTTTTAGACAGTTCCGTTAAATTGATGGACGGAAGATCTCCGCTGGAGATTGAACTGCCGGGACCGCTCAATGCATTGAAAAAACCATTGATACGGATCGTAAAAGGAACTGTGATTGAAAAACTGCTGAGAGATCATGATATTTTAAGGGACAGTATGTTTTAAACAGCAGAAATATGCGATTCTACCGACAGTCGATTGCCAAAAATTCAGGGATTCTTTATACTGAAAACATCAAAACAATAGGGAGTGATGTTTTTCATGTATGAAATTGACAATCAAAAGTTTGGGAGATTTGTAGCAGCGCTGAGAAAAGAAAAAGGTTACACACAGAAGGAACTGGCAGAAAAACTGTTTCTTTCTGATAAGGCGATATCAAAATGGGAACGTGGACTGAGTCTCCCAGATATCGCCTTATTGGAACCTCTGGCAGATATCCTGGGAGTAACAGTCGCAGAGCTGCTAAAAGGTGAGCGGATTCATGCCGCACTTGAGCCGCAGGAGATGGATGAACTGCTGGGAAAAACCATTCATTTGTCAGACAATCAAAAACACGTACATTCTGGTTTTCACAAAATGTGGTATTTGTTTGTCCTGGGATTCAGCATATTGGAATTCGGAATTTTAATATGGCAGGATGTAAATCTGATCCAGAAGGACATCTTTGTTTTAGAAGCTTTATTTGCCTTATTTGGTGCAGGGTTCTGCTTATTTGCAAAAGAACAGCTTCCGACTTATTATGATGAAAATGAACTTCATTATGTGTCCGACGGGGTCTTCCGAATGAATATTCCGTTTATTCGGATTCACAACAGTAACTGGCCGTATATTGTAAAATGCTGCCGATACTGGATGCTGGGATCCATGATCCTATTTCCTGTTGTCAGCTTTCTCCTGGTTACGGCAGGCTTGTGGGAATCGTCTCAAAAAGCGGTTACTTTGATTTGGGTATTCGGGTTGTTTGGTACCATTCTTGGAACTGGAAAATATTATGAATAGATGGGGATTGGTGTAAAATTATATCCCATTCGCTCTTGACAAATCTTTTTTAAAATAGCTATGATTCAAATTGTTTGAATCATAGCTATTTTATTAGAAAATCAGATAATGTTGCTTCTCATTCCAAGCGTACAGTGCGCCAGTAATTTTTCTTCATCAAGTATCTCTATTTGTTTTCGGGAGGTATCTAAGATCCCTTCTTTTTTCAGGATCCGAAATCGAGCGCTCCATCTGGGCAGTGGACGCTCCCGCAATGCTGTCAAGTTCTGACTGCGACAGCGGGATTTTCGCAGAGAGCGGGTGGACTTTTGTAAGATAGAGGTATAAGATATCGCAAATTCTGGCCAGACATGGTTCAAATGTCTGATTGATACTGTCAAAGAACATATATCCGATAAAATCACAATTCTCACGAAGCAGCTCCCCGGCAAAGGTTCCGTTTTCTGTTGCTATCTTTTTCAAAGTGGGATACGACATCTTGTATACCTCACAGTCTGTCAGTGCCTGTATGATCATTTCATATTCCACACGAAATTCATGAATCTCGACGCCTACCGGGAAAATAGTCCGGGGCCAAACATATTCAGAGACTTCTTCCCCTGTTCATGCCCAAGTGAAAGATGGACAATTCCGTTTTTGATATAGTAAGCAGTGTTATTGATCACTCCATATTGTGTCAGATAACTGCCTTTTCTGATCTGCGTCTTCTGCACCTCATAATTTAAGATTACATCTTCAAAATCATTCAGATAATTTGCCAGATAAATACTCGGAATGATATGCGGTTCAATATCAGCCATTTTTTTCATCCTTTCAGCAGTTCTTAAAATCTGTTTATTTTATTCTAATTTCCATCGGTCCTGTGAGTCAAGAAAAAAGAAGAAAAAATCGTTCTTTTCCCTCATATGAGGGGGAACTATTCAGAAGAAACTTTTATAGTATAGATCAGAAAGATTCAAGGAATAGAAAGGATGACAAACATGAAAGTTTTTGAACCTATGAAGATCAATGGTCTGGAACTGAAAAACAGGATGGTCGTATCAGCCATGGTGACCAATTATTGTACACCGGACGGAAAGGCAACCGAAAAATTTATTGCTTATCACGAACACAAAGCAAAAGGCGGATGGGCAGATTGAAAGCCATCGGAAGCTGACCGAACGCGTTCACGCCGCAGGCGGAAAAATCGCAGCTCAGATTTATCATGCCGGAAGAGAGACAAGCAGTGCCGTGACCGGAGTGCAGCCCGTAGCCCCTTCTGCAGTCCGGGAGCCAAGTATGCCGGAAACACCCAGAGAATTGACGATCCCGGAAATCCATACTCTGGTAGAGCAATTCGGTGACTGTGCAAAAAGAGCCAAAGCAGCCGGATTTGATGCAGTAGAAGTGCATGGAGCGCACGGATATCTGGCAGGCGCTTTCGCATCCCCGTTTTCTAACAAACGAAGCGACGAATATGGCGGAACGATCCGCAATCGTGCAAGATTTGGCATGGAGATCATTCGGAACATCAAAGAAAAATGCGGAGAAGACTATCCGGTGCTGTATCGGATCTCTTCTGTGGAATATGTGCCGGGCGGGCTGGGTATCGAAGAGTCAAAGGTCATCGCAAGGTTGATGGAAGAAGCGAGCGCAGACTGTATTCACTGTTCCCAGGGCGTATATGCATCCACGCACACGATCATTCCGCCATCCGTATTTCCGCGGGCGGGTTATGTGGAACATGCCGCGGAAATGAAAAAAGCAGTTCAGATTCCTGTTATCGCTGTAGGACGAATCAATGATGTAGAGATTGCGGAAAGTGTTCTCCAGTCCAAAAAGGCAGATCTTGTGACCATGGCAAGAGCCTCCCTGGCGGATCCGGAACTGCCAAACAAGGTTCTGAAAGGACGGGGAGATGAAGTGATCCGTTGTATCAGCTGTCTGCAGGGCTGTATCGGAGAGAACGGAAAAGGAAACGGTATCCGCTGTCTGGTAAATCCGCTTACCGGAATGGAAGATGAATATGATTTGACTCCTACCAAAAAGGCAAAACAGGTCCTCGTTATAGGTGGTGGTATTGCAGGATGTGAGGCTGCGATCTCGGCAGCGTTAAAGGGTCATAAAGTCACTCTGATCGAAAAAAAATGACCGATTGGGTGGACAGTGGATTCCCGCATCGGTTCCGATCGGAAAAAGCGAGTTTACTTCGTTTCTGTGCTGGCAGAAAAGTATGCTGGAGAAAATGCATGTACAGATCCTTCTGAATACAACCGCCGATGCAGAACTGATCAAACTCTATGAACCGGATACGGTCATCATCGCAACCGGAAGCAGACCGTTTATTCCGCCGATTCAAGGTGCAGATCAGGATTTTGTCGTAACTGCTCATGATGTACTCCTTGGAAAAACAGAGCCGGGCAATCGTGTTGTGGTCATCGGCGGCGGTCTCGTAGGAGCTGAAACTGCCGATATGCTCGGTCAGCAATGTGAACAGGTAACCATTATAGAAATGCTTCCGCAGATCATGAAAGATGGAGAAGCAGCTCCAACAAAATACATGAAAGAGTGGTTTTCCCAAAACGGAGTTCAGATTCATACTTCTACAAAACTTTTGGAAATCGGAGATCATACGGTAACCGCAGAAAAAGACGGGGAAAGATTTGTACTTGAAAATATTGATACGGTTATTATTGCAGTCGGAGTGAAAACAGACAGAACCCTTCTGGACTCCATGGAACATGTTTCCTGCAAAGTATTAAAAGTGGGAGATGCCAATGGGGTGAAAAACGGATATCTTGGAATCCGGGAAGGATACGAGGCAGGATTGAATGCGTAAAGAAAAGGAGAGGGAAAAATGGCAGAAGCAGTAAAAGATTATCAAAAGCTGGAACATGATATCATTCGTCTTGCAGGCGGTGCAGACAATATTGCCAGTGCACAACGGTGCGCGACCAGACTCCGTCTGGTTTTGAAAAATACACCCGGACAGGCAGAGGAAAAAATCAAAGCCCTGCCCGGCGTGATCACGGTTGTACAGAAACAGGGACAGTTTCAAGTCGTGATAGGAAATCATGTGGGAGATGTATTCGAGGCAGTTTCTGCAGAACTTGAAACAAACAAAAAAACAGAACAGGAAGAACGCCCAAAAGAAAAAGAAAACCTGTTAAACCGCCTGCTTCAGATGATATCAGGAGTATTTGCACCTGTCTGTTATGTCCTTGCAGCCGGAGGACTTTTACAGGGATTGCTGATCATTCTTACAATGGCAGTACCATCCGTGACAGAAACCGGAGTCTATCCGGAAATCACCTATACCTCTTCTGTACTGCCGCCTTTGATTTTAGTTGCACTGCTGTCCAAGCTGGAGAAATTTCTAAATAAACATTTGCCGGAATTGATCAAATCCTTATTTACTCCGCTTATCTGCCTGGCAGCGCTGGTTCCACTGACCATCGTTGTGATCGATCCATTGATCCAGTGGCTGTCCAATGGAGTTGCCGCCGGATACAATCTTCTGTATCAGATGGCGCCTCCGATCGCAGGTGCAGTTGTCGGTGGGGTGTGGCAGGTGATCGTAATCTTTGGCATTCACTGGGGGATGGTTCCGATTGTAATTGCCAATTTTGCGCAGAACGGACAGGACACACTGCAGATTTTTATTCAGATTGCTGTAATTTCACAGATGGCAGCTGCATTTGGAGTATTTTTAAAAGCAAAAGACAAGCAACTGAGAACAGATGCACTGTCCGCCGGAATCACAGGAATTTTCGGAATTACAGAACCGGCAATCTATGGGATCACACTACCGAGAAAGAAACCGTTTATTTATGGCTGTATCTGGGCTGCAATCGGAAGTGCAATCGCTGCGATACTGGGAGCAACACAGTATGTGTATGCAGGACTTCCGGGACTGATCTCCGTGGTAAATTCCATATCTGTGGAAAATCCGGGTTCATTTCCAGCCTGTGCCACAGGAGCAGCAGTGACGATTACAGGAACAATCGGAAGTATCCTGCTGTTTGGGTGCGAACCAAAGCAAAAGGAAAACGCAGAGCATTCTATTTTGGGACAAACTGTTTTCAGTCCGCTGACAGGAGAACTCAAATCTCTAAAAGACGTCAATGATCCCACATTTTCAGAAGAGATACTTGGAAAAGGAATTGCAATTCTTCCAAAAGAAGGAATCGTCTATGCGCCTTTTGACGGAGTAGTGTCCGCTCTTTTTGATACAAAACATGCAATTGGACTGACAGACGATCAGGGAATGGAGCTTTTGATCCATGTAGGACTGGAAACGGTAAATTTGGGCGGAACTCATTTTGAGGTGCATATTTCTCAGGGGGATCTGGTGAAAAAAGGTGATCCGCTGATTACATTTGATCTGCAGGAAATCCAGAAAACACATGATGTCATTACACCGGTTCTTATTACAAACGCAGATGATTTTTCAGAAATCGTGGTACAAAAAGAATTCGGTCCGGTAAAAGCAGGAGATGCAATTTTAACAGTCAAAAAATAGAGAAAGGATAAAAAAGAGATGAATCGAGTAATATTTCCAAAGGATTTTTTATGGGGCGGCGCAGTGGCAGCCAACCAGTGTGAAGGAGCGTATTTGGAGGATGGAAAAGGGCTGTCCATTCAGGATATCATGCCAAAGGGAATCAAGGGGGCACCTACAGAAGAACCTACAGCGGACAACATGAAGCTTGTGGCAGTCGATTTTTACCATCGTTACAAAGAAGATATTGCCATGCTTGCAGAGATGGGATTTAAGGTGTTTCGATTTTCTATTGCATGGTCCAGAATTTTCCCAAATGGAAATGACAAAGAGCCAAATGAAAAAGAACTTCACTTCTATGATGATGTACTGAATGAGTGCAAAAAGTATGGTATTGAGCCATTGGTGACGATTTCCCATTACGAGACTCCATTGCATCTTGCAAGAGAGTATGACGGATGGAGGAGCCGAAAGCTCATCGACTTTTATATGAATTTCTGTAAAGTAATCTTTGAACGCTACAAAGGAAAAGTAAAGTACTGGCTTACTTCTAATGAAATCAATTCTGTGCTGCATCAGCCTCTGATCAGCGGTGGAATCCTGACTCCAAAGGAACAGCTCACAAAGCAGGAGCTGTATCAGGCAATCCATCATGAACTGGTTGCATCAGCAAAAGCAGTAAAGCTGGCGCATGAGATTATGCCGGACAGTCAGGTTGGCTGCATGATTCTGGCAATGCCGACATACCCGCTGACACCAAAGCCGGAGGATGTACTGGCAGCAATGCAGGCAGAACAGAAAAACTATTTCTTTGCAGATGTTCAGGCGCGCGGTGCATATCCAAAATATCTGGACAGCTATCTGAAAGAACAGAATGTCAGGATCAAGACAAAAATCCTGACGGGAACTATTGCTGTCTATATCGGAATCGTCTGTTATCTGTCCACAAAATTTGCACAGGGATCCACAACTGTTGGTATGATCGTATCCATCAAATTTATGAATTACAGCCGCTTTCACACACATCTGTATTGTTTCCACACTGCCTTCATGATAAACTGTCTTTATAAATGATAAAAATCACGGAGCTGAAACACGCATGGAAAAACTACAGAATACCAAAGAACCTTCCAGGGATCCGGAACGTATGAAATACCGGCTTTCGGAAGCGATGAAAGAATGTATGAAATATGCGCCGGTAGAAAAAATCACAGTAAAAGAAATTGTTGAAGTATGCGGTACAACAAGGCAGACCTTTTACCGAAACTTTCAGGACAAATACGATTTGATCAACTGGTATTTTGATAAGATTCTTTTGAAATCTTTCGAGTACATGGGAAAGAGCGAAACAATCTACGAAGGACTTGTCAATAAATTTTATTATATCCAGCAGGAGAATCTGTTTTTTCGTACTGCCTTTAAGAATGATGATCAGAACTGCCTGAGGGATCACGACTTTCATCTGATCCTTCAATTTTATACAGACCAGATTGAACAGAAGACCGGAGAGAAAATTTCAGAGCATTTGCGTTTCTTACTGGAAATGTATTGCCAGGGTTCCATCTATATGACTGTACAGAGGGTTCTTGGAAAGTTGAAAGGAACTCCAGAAGAAATTGCACGCTCTCTGGTTGATGCTATGCCTCTGAAACTAATGGAAGTATTTAAGGTATTAAATCTATTGTAAAGTGACAAATTTGACAGTTTTTCACTTTCTATTTTTGTGAAAAATTGTTAAAATCAAAACAAAGGAGAGTGATACAAATGGCAAATAGAATTATGCTGAACGAAACATCTTATCATGGGGCAGGAGCAATCCAGGAAATTGCAGCAGAAGCAAAGGCAAGAGCTTTCAAAAAAGCATTCGTCTGCTCGGATCCGGATCTGATCAAATTCGGAGTCACAGGAAAGGTGACAGACGTTCTTGACAAAGCTGGGCTTGCTTATGAAATTTATTCTGACATCAAAGCAAACCCGACCATCGAAAATGTACAGAATGGTGTTGCCGCATTCAAAGCTGCCAAAGCAGATTACATTGTTGCAATTGGCGGCGGTTCTTCTATGGATACCGCAAAGGCAATCGGTATTATCATTGCAAATCCGGAATTTGAAGACGTAAGAAGTCTGGAGGGTGTGGCGCCTACAACAAAACCCTGTATTCCAATCATTGCCGTTCCGACAACTGCAGGAACAGCTGCAGAAGTTACCATCAACTATGTGATCACAGATGTGGAAAGAAAAAGAAAATTGGTCTGTGTGGATCCGCATGATATGCCGATCATTGCGATCGTTGATCCGGATATGATGTCCTCTATGCCAAAGGGACTGACTGCCTCTACCGGTATGGATGCACTGACACATGCCATCGAAGGTTATACAACCAAAGGAGCATGGGAGATGACAGATATGTTCCACTTAAAAGCGATCGAGATCATTTCCAGATCTTTGAGAAGTGCAGTAGCAAATGAAAAAGAAGGACGGGAAGGAATGGCTCTCGGACAGTATATCGCAGGGATGGGATTTTCCAATGTCGGCCTTGGAATTGCGCATTCCATGGCACATACATTAGGAGCTGTTTATGATACGCCTCATGGTGTCGCATGTGCGATGATGCTTCCAATTGTTATGGAATACAATGCAGATTGCTCCGGAGAAAAATATCGCGAAATCGCATGTGCTATGGGCGTGAAAGGTGTAGATGAGATGTCTGCTGACGAGTACAGAAAAGCTGCTGTGGATGCAGTACAGAAACTTTCTGTAGATGTAGGAATCCCAACAAAACTGGAAGCACTCAAAGAAGAAGATCTTCCGTTCCTTGCCGAATCTGCGCACGCAGATGCATGTGCACCAGGCAATCCAAAAGATGCCAGTGTAGAAGATCTGAAAAACTTATTCAGAAAACTGATGTAAACAGAACCAGACAGGACAGCCGTTGAAAGAGATGGCAATCCTGTCTTTTTTACTTTTAAAAGTTTATTAAGCTAAAGCGTTAATTTGCCAGTTCTTTAAAAAAATAAAGAAAACAGTGCAAAACCTATTGACAATTTATTAAAAAAGTATAAAATATCTATAAAACAGAGTGCACTCTATTATAAAGAAATGGGAGATGAAAATTTTATGGCAACTTTTATAACAGGGCTTGTAATACTTTTACTTGGAGGCTGGCTGTACGGGAAATTTGTAGAGCATGTCTTTAAACCTGACGATCGCGAGACTCCAGCCGTACGAATGAAAGACGGTATTGATTATGTTCCTATGAATAAATGGAAGAACGCATTGATCAACCTCTTAAATATCGCAGGTACTGGTCCGATTTTTGGGCCGATTCAGGGGATCTTGTTTGGACCAATCGCATTTATTACCATTCCAATCGGATGTGTGATCAGCGGTGCAACACATGACTATTTAAGCGGAATGATGTCACTTCGCCAGAATGGTGCACAAATGCCGGGAATCATCCGGAAATTTCTGGGAAATAAAACCTATCAGGTGTATAATATTTTCCTTTGTTTTCTGATGCTTCTTGTTGGTGCTGTTTTCACCTATACCCCGGGAGATCTATTCGCAGGACAGATTTGCGGATTTCAGGATGTCAATGTATGGACATGGGTAATTTACGGAGTGATCTTACTTTACTATCTGGTCGCAACTTTGTTCCCGATTGATAAGATCATTGGTAAGATTTATCCGATTTTCGGTGCGATTCTGCTCTTATCGGCAGTCGGAGTATTTGCTGGAATCTTTATTCAGGGATATCAGCTTGATAATATTGATTTCAGCCATGGTCTCAAAGGAATTTTTGATGTGTATCCGATCTTTGATGCAGAAGGAAATTCGGGAGCAGGAACAAAATTCATTCCTGTCTTTTTCGTAACAGTAGCCTGTGGAATTACATCTGGTTTTCACTCTACACAGTGTACTTTAATTGGACGCTCTGTAGAACATGAAAAAGAAGGACGCACAGTCTTTTATGGAATGATGATTCTGGAAGGCCTGATCGCCATGATCTGGGCAGCAGCAGCTATGGGACTTTACAACAGCGGTTCTACTGCCGGAGCTACCGCAGCAGTTGGCGAAGTTGCAAAAGGTCTGCTTGGTCCTGTGGGAGGAATCATCGCAATCCTCGGTGTGATTGTTCTTCCAATCACATCCGGCGATACAGCCCTTCGCTCCTGCCGTCTGATGGTTGCAGATTACCTGCACATTGATCAGAAAACCAGAAAAAATCGTGTACTTGTGACATTGGGAATTTTTATTCCTGTCATTTTGATCCTTGTTTTTGCAAAAATGAATACAGAAGGATTTAATATCCTCTGGAGATATTTTGCATGGAGCAACCAGACCATCGGAGTTTTCGCATTTGCTGCAATTACTATTTATCTGATGGCGAAAAAGGGGGCAAAAAAAGGAATCTATCTGATTGCATTGATTCCAGGAAGTTTTTATATGTTCATCATATCTTCTTTCATTTTGAGTCAGAAAATTGGATTTGGTCTGCCAATGACAGTTGCTTATATTATCGCAGGTGTTTTGACCGCTCTCTATTTTGCCGGTCTGATCAAGCTTGGCAGAAAATATGCTGCCAGCCATGAGGAAGAGTAACCTTTTCTCTATGAAACTGTTTTCTTAATATTTACATAAAAGTTCCTTCTGCGTTATAATATTTATTATAAGCTCAAAAGAAAGAAGGAATTGAAAATGAAAGTTTTGATGTTAAATGGAAGCCCGAGAAAAGAAGGCTGCACGTATACCGCACTTATCCAGATTGCCGGGGTTTTAGAGAAAAACGGAATCGAAAGCGAAATTTTTCAGGCTGGAACCCCGGAACTTGAAAATGTAAGAGCAGCTGCCGAAAAGATGAAAGAGGCAGATGCTCTGATCGTCGGCTCTCCGGTATACTGGGCATCTCCAAGCGGGCAGATCATCGAATTTATGGATAAGTTCTGTTCTCTTGCCGGAAAAGATATGTTGCTGAAACCTGCTGCCGCCATTGCATCCGCAAGACGCGCCGGCACCACAGCAACCTTGGATGTCCTCTTAAAATACTTTTCATTCCACCAGATGCCAATCGTTTCTTCCAACTATTGGAATATGGTACACGGCAACACTCCGGATGAAGTACTTCAGGACAAAGAAGGAATTCAGATCATGCATGTTCTCGGCAAAAATATGGCATGGCTTCTGCATTGTCTGGAAGCCGGAAAAAATGCTGGAATTTCAAAACCGGAATCAGAAGAGAAGGTAAAGACAAACTTTATCCGTTAAATCTCTGATTTTTCAACACATCCCGGATCGTATTTCATCCGGGATGTGTTTTTTTTCTCAAAAAATACGATTTTCCCACCTCTAAAATATTAAATGTCCTCTTTCACAGTCATGACTGCACTGGTAATAGGAACTCTCAGCATATGCTCATTTCTGATATCGGATGTTTTCTGCAGGCACCGGTCTAGATATCCATTCAAAATCGTCAGCGGTGTACGCAGATCATGGGGGAGTGCAGTGCTCAGATCCTGATTGGCCTTTCTGCTTGCTGTCTCCTGCCGGATATTTTTATCCCTTTCTTTTCTATTTTAAGCTGTTTGATCTGTGTATATTATAGCGAATTTAAAAAAAATACTATTTTTCTTAAGCATTTTTAAGATTTGCTTTTGGATTTTTTTAAGAAAATACCAGTATCATCGTTTCCAGGAGGTAGACAGAATATGAAAACTGAAACAATTACTGTAATTATCCCATGCTTTAATGAAGAGGAGGCTCTGCCTGTATATTATCAGGCAATGCAGCCCGTTATGAAGCAAATGGAGAATATTGACTTTGAACTGTTAGTTATCGACGATGGATCCACTGATCATACACTGCTGGAAATGAAAGCGCTGCACCAAAAAGATCCTCGCTGCAAATACTTTTCTTTTTCCCGTAATTTTGGAAAAGAAGCAGCCATTTATGCCGGTCTTTCCAATGCCGGCGGAGATTATGTTGCAGTCATGGATGTAGATCTGCAGGATCCGCCGTCACTGCTGCCGAAGATGTACAAAATTCTGTTAGAAGAGGAGTATGACAGCGTGGCAACCAGACGTTCTGACCGGGCCGGAGAGACAAAGTGGTCTTTAAGAAAACTGTTTGTATATTCCATGGAAGGAATCACCGGATTTTCTGTGGTGCCATTGTCACTGGCATCTGTACTGGGACTTTTGTTCTGTCTGGTTTCTTTTGTCATGATCATCGTGATCATCGTACGGACCTTGATCTGGGGAGACCCTGTATCCGGATGGCCTTCTCTTGCCTGCATCATCTTTATGGTAAGTGGCGTGCAGCTTTTATGTACCGGAATTGTAGGACAGTACCTGTCTAAGACATATCTGGAGACAAAACACCGGCCGATTTTTATTTTAAAAGATTCCAGCGAAGAGGAAACGAGGACACACTATGAATACGAACACTAAATGCAAACAATGGCGGATGCCTTTTCTTTTGATTCTTTTCACTTTGTTTTTCTGCTGGTTATTTTGCGGGAGATATGGTGTATTCGGCTCAAAAGTAGACTGGATCAGCCAGCACAGCGTATTTCCGGATTATTTCCGACAGCAGTTTTATGACACCGGAGACTTCTTCCCGGAATTTGCAGCGGGCATCGGAGGAGGACAGAACATTTATAACTTTGCCTACTATGGACTGTACAGTCCTGTTTTTTTGTTGTCCTATCTGCTTCCTTTTGTGAAAATGAGCGATTATCTGATTGCAGCATCCTTCACCTGCCTTGCATCAGCAGTTGTATTGCTTTACTTCTGGCTCATAAAAAGAGGGTTCTCCCAGACTGTCAGCTTTCTGACTGCACTGTTGTTTTTGCTGTCAGCACCTATGATTTTTCAGTCCTACAACCAGATTATGTTTGTCAATTATATGCCGTTTCTGTGTATGGCTCTTTGGGGTGTGGATTCTTTCCTGGAAAAAGGAAAACCGCTTCTCTATTTATCCGGTGTATTTTTGATGATCATGACCAGCTTCTACTTCAGTATCGGCGGAATTCTGGTCCTGATTTTATACGGACTGCACCGATACTTTATGCTGCAGGATTCGCTTGGAAAGAAAATCCGGTTTCTTGATTTTCTCAGAGACGGAATCCGGTTTTTAGGTCCGATCCTGACCGTTTTGATCGCCGGACTTGCCTGGAAGAGAAGAGGAGAACGGATCCTAATCTGGAGCACGATCCTGATTCTGACGATTCCGTTCTTTTCTTATCTGCTCAATGGCGGACTGTACATCCGGGACAAGGTTCTGATTCCGTTTCTTCCGGTTTTATGCTATCTGATCGCCTGCTATATGCAAAAACAACAGGAAGAAGCTCGCCCGCTCTGGCGCGGACTTCTGCCTTATATTCTGACGATCATACTGATATTTACCGGAAACACAGAATCCATGCCGTCCTTCAGCCGATTCTTACTTGCTCTGGACGTCGTCATCATGGCGGGATGCTACCTGCTCTTTTATGAATTGACTCGTTTCGGGATTCGGACAAACAGAAAATCCCTTCGCACCGGAAGTGTTTTGTGCCTTTTGATCCCGCCAATCCTGTTCCTTGGAATCTACGATCAGTCTTTCCAGACACAGGCAGACACGATGCTGGATTCCGGTTTTTATCAGAAAATAGCGGATTATGAAACGAAAAAAGCAACCGAATTTATCACGCGAAAACAAGAGTTTTACCGCATGGAACAAATCGGTACCCCAAAAGAAGAGTTTGCCGATCTCAATCGCATCTGGAGCACCGGACAGTACAGCAGCTCTGTGTATTCTTCTGTATATAATGCAGATTATCAGGAATTTCGGACAAAGACGTTTGAACTGGAAGAGCCCTATCGGAATTTTCTAATGCAGTCTGTTTCCAGAAATCCTGTCTATCAACGGTTTATGGGCATCAAATATCTGATCACCCAGGAGGATGTTCCCGGCTATCAATGGGACTGTACAATCGGAAATACGAAAGTTCTGAAAAATGACAATGTATCACCAATTGCCTATGCAACGAACCGGCTGCTAAATAAACAGACCTATGATACATTACCGTTTCCGTACAATCAGACTACACTTTTAGATTATGCTGTAGTAGAAAAAGGCGGACAAAAAGAGACTCCGGATTCTGACAGTCTGAAGATCACATCCGGAACAATGACGCTTCCGGCTCTCCAAAAGACCGGAAACACTCTGACACAAACAGACGAAACCATAACGGCAGTATTAAAACAGACTGAGATTCTTCATTTAAATCTTGCAGACTTATTTCCGAACTGGAATGAGAACGGACAAAATGAGCAGGAGCATGTTTTATTCCTGCAATTTCATGTAAAAAACAAGAAGCCATCTTCTGACGTATCCATCACACTGGAAAAAGAACGGAATAAATTAAGTGCCAGATCGCACATTTACTATAACCACAACACAACATTTACGTATGCGGTTCCATTGGAAAAAGGGCAGCAGCAGATCTCCCTCACCCTTGGAAAAGGAAGCTACCAGCTTTCCAATCTGCAGCTTTCTCTGGGAACCTGGCAGGACCCGGCTTCAAACGAAACACTATATCAGTCTGAATTTCACGCGGATAAAAATGCTTCCAAAGGCAATCAGCTCAAGGGAACGATCCAGGTTGATCAAAAAAGTTATTTTATCACAACCATTCCTTATGACTCTCATTTTGAAGTCCTGGTGGATGGCAAGAACGTATCTTATGAAAAAGTAAATACTGCATTCCTGGGCTTTCCGCTGAAACAGGGAAAACACAAAATCGAAATTTCCTACCATGCACCAGGCGCGGCTGCCGGAAAACTCCTGTCATTTGCAGGAATTTTAATCTGTTTGTTTCATCTCATTTCCGGCTTTCAGCATTCGAAACAGACGTCTCGCCGCATTGAGATATAATTCTTCGGCCTGTTCCAGTGCCGCATGCAGTTCCATTGGGGCATTGACTGTAGTCAGAATCGAATCGATTCCTGAATCGTAGATTCTTTCTGCACCCTGTCCCATGGAGCCAACAATGGCCACTGCCGGAATGCCGTACTTTTTGCTGTGCATCCCGACACCATGCAGTACCTTTCCAAACGCAGACTGCCAGTCTGTGCGCCCTTCTCCTGTAACCACAAGAGATACACCCTGAAGCCTGCTGTCAAAATCAACCAGATTCAGAACCGTTTCAATCCCTGATTTCAGCACCGCATTTAAAAAGACCACCAGTGCGGCCCCCAAACCGCCGGCTGCACCTGCTCCCGGAATTTCATTGACATCCACCCCAAACTCTCTCAAAAGAACATCCCGGTAATGGAGCATTCCCTCCTCAAGCCTTGCTAAACTCTCCGGGGTTCCTCCCTTTTGTGGACCGAATGTATAGGTTGCTCCATTTTCCCCACAGAGCGGATTATTGACATCACACATGACTGTGAATTTTGTCTTTGCAACTCTTGAATCCAGACCGGAAACATCAATTTCAGAAATTTTACCCAGATTTTCCCCGCATCCCTGCAAGATCTCGCCATTTTCATCCAGAAAACGAACTCCCAAGGCGCACATACATCCCATTCCTCCGTCATTCGTCGCCGATCCTCCGATTGCGATCGAAATATCCCGAAAACCACGATCCAATGCATCCAGGATCATTTCTCCGGTTCCATAGGTAGTTGTTTTTTCAGGATCTCGTTCCGGTTCTGTCAACAGTGGAAGACCGGATGCTGCCGCCATTTCCATGACTGCACGTTCTTCATCCAGTTTTCCGTAAAAGCAGTCTGTTTTTTTCCAGAGAGGCCCGCACACCACAAGTGGAATCCGCTGCCCCTGAACTGCAGACAATACAGCATCCGTTGTACCTTCGCCTCCGTCTGCAGTCTCAATACTGGTACAGGTGCAATCCGGAAAGGATTCTTTTGCTGCTGTCGTAAGCAGTTCTGCAATACGCGCAGAAGATAACGTTCCTTTAAAAGAATCTGATGCAAATAAAAATTTCATAGTGAGAAGCCTCCCTTTTTCATCTTGTATTTTTCCCTAATGAAGGAAGAGTGACAGTATAAAGATCTCAAGCATACCGGAAAGACCAAGCACGAGCGTTGCCATTGTCTGTGTTTTGTATCCTTTTTCCGGAGTCATCGCGCCGAAATTGGTAACTACCCAGAAATAGGAATCATTTGCATGAGATACTGTCATAGCTCCAGCCCCGATTGCCATTACCGCAAGCGTTGCCCGTATCGGGGAATCCAGTCCCAGAACCGGCAGGATAGGAGCTACGATTCCTGCTGTTGTCGTAAGTGCAACTGTTGAAGATCCCTGTGCACTCTTCAAAATCGCTGCAAGGATAAACGGGAAGAAAATACCTATTGTCTCCAGCAATTCTGCATTTTGTGTAATATAATCAATCATACTTGTAGAAGCGATCACTTTTCCCAACACACCGCCTGCAGCTGTTACAAACAAGATTGGTCCAACGGTTTTTAATGTTTCATTCGTCAAATCATAAAATTTATCGATTCTCCTTGCACCCACAAGCTGAATCACACCGAAAATGGTGCCAACTGCAAGGGCAATAATCGGCGTTCCCAAAAACTTCAAAATGTCATTTGCAGTTCCTGACCAGCCTGCCATTGATGCAATAGAGCTTGCTCCCATCAAAAGAATCGGTATGAGAATCGGTGCAAGTGCAATAAATCCATTTGGAAGTTTTCCGTATTCAGCAACCAGCTCTTCGTAAGATTTCTTTACATCATTACAGTTTGCTTCATCATCAGCTGTTACCTTTTTCCCGATGTATTTTGCATAAAAATATCCAGCAATCAGAGGAAATACAGAACATAATGCTCCAATTCCCATAACCATCAGTAAATTATCTCCAATCCCCAGTGTCGATGCCGCAGCAATCGGCCCCGGTGTCGGCGGAATGAATACATGCGAGATATACAAACCGCAGGAGAGTGCGATGGACATTGCAACGGATGACACACCGGTACGATTTACCAATGCTTTTCGGATTGGATTCAAAATAACAAATCCAGAATCACAGAATACCGGAATGGAAACAACCCATCCCATCAGTTCCATAGCCAACTCCGGATGGTTTTTTCCAACCAGATGGATGACCATGTCTGCAAGTTTCAATGCAGCTCCGGTCTCTTCCAGAATGCTTCCGATTAATGCTCCAAGAATAATAACGATGCCAATACTGGTGAATGTACCGGAAAATCCGGCTCCAATCACTGTTGCCAGACCACTGGTAACAGTTCCGTCCGATGCGGTCTGGTCGACCAGCGGAATTCCTGCCACCAATCCCAGAATCAAAGAAACACCCATAATCGATAAGAACGGATGAATCTTAAATTTGGAAATAGCTACAATCATGAATACAATTGCAACAATAAAAGCGATGATAAGTGGAAATCCTGTCATATTAAAGCCCCCTTTGTTTTTTTTGCTTTTATTTAATTGTATTCATTGTAGCAGAATATTTTTCAAAAATTCAGAATACTTCAACCAAAACTTTCTCCATATTTTGTGTTTCACGCACAAAACATGTGTTCTATAATTTTAAGTATAAATACAAACAGATCAGCATCCATGTATCGTCCATTGAACGCTGATGGTCCAGACGCAGAACCTCTCTTATTTTATTATAACGGTAGGTAAACGTATTCTTATGCATAAAGCACTGCCGCGCTGCATTTTGGATATTGAAATTATTCTGAATCAGACTTCCCACAATTTCAATATAATTTTTTCGAAAGTCTTCCGGAAGTTTCTGTGCAAACACATTAAAAATCTGCTGTAATTCCTGTCTTGGAATGCAAGAGGTGATATATTCTCCTATAAAATCATAAAAATAAAACGCCTGATGTTCTCCAAAAATGTGAGTTTCCAGCCATTTGCAATGCTGATACGAATAATAATACTGAGAAAAGCTGGTCTGAAAGGTTCCAACGTAGAATGTACAGCAAATCTCTTCTTCCCGCATCCATTTCAACGTACTTTTCAAATAGTCGGCAAGCAAAAATTTATAATCTGAAAAAAGATGTTCCCCTTTTAGTGTTTTGAAGATCAAAATATATCGATCTTCCATCTGAAAACTGATATCCTGCGTAAGATGTTCCCGTCCGTTCTTGATTGAATGTAAGAAAGCCTCCTGATCTGAAGCGGACTGCAGATGACAAAGAATTGGAATTCGGATCAAATCCTCCCGGTAATTCAATTCTGCTGCCAGCTTTTGTATATCCTGTGGCGCACGATATTGCTTTTGCGTCAACATCTCCATGAAACGGTCCTTCCTTGTCTGTCTTCGAAACGCCTGCATTTTCTGATTTTCATATTTGATCAGCGTTTCTATCGCCATCTTGATAATGAGTGCGATCGGTCGTATCTCCTCTGGATTTCCCGTCACGCCTACCACGCCTTCCCGTTTTCCCTCAATCTCGATTATCATATTGATCCCGCTTAATACTCCCGGGTATTCATTGTCATTTTCAGTGACCATGATATCCGTTGTTCCATGCACGATCTGCCATGCAACTTCGTGAAATTTCCCGATTCGCTCCGGATTACGGCTCGCGATGATCACACCCTGTTCATTCATAATATTGACATTATAACTGGTGTATTTTGTAACCTGTTCGATTAGTTTTTCCGCCAGTGAATTCTCCAGCATCCTATCCAGCCTTCCTTTCCATTGTTTCTTAAATTGTAACAAGATTCCTGAGAAACTTCCAGTTTTTCAATCCGTATTTTTTTGATTGACATCTGTTCTGTCCTCATTTTATAATGAGAAAAATACAGTTTCCATTTTGTATTTTAGATGTCATCCAAAGGAAAGGAGTCAGAGTGTTATATATCATTATACCGATTGTAGTACTGTTACTTATTTTCTTATTTGCAGGCTATGTAAAGGCTCCGCCGAATAAAGCGGCGATCATTACTGGGCTGTCAAAAAATCCAAGAGTTCTGCTTGGAAAATCAGGCTTTAAAGTACCATTTTTTGAACGTGTTGACTGGCTGGAAGTCGGACAGATCAACATCAATGTTGTAACAGAAGATTATATTCCGACCAAAGATTTTATCAATATCAAAGTCGATGCCATTGCCCAGGTAGCAATGGAAGTTTCCAACAATCAGGTGTCTCCCGTTGCCATGCGAAACTTTCTGAACCGGAAGGCAGATGATGTACGATCTATGATCACTGAATCTTTACAGGGAAATCTTCGTGAGATCATCGGAACCATGGATTTAAGGAGCATTTGTCAGGACAAAGCAAAATTCAGTCAGGAAGTCAAACAAAATGCAGAACAGGATATGAAAGAACTGGGAATCCGCATTCTTTCTTTCAACGTCCAGAATGTCAACGACAAAGACGGACTGATCGATGACCTTGGAATCGATAACCGCGAGACAATCCGTAAGACTGCACGGGTTGCAAAAGCAAATGCAGATCGTGATGTAGAGGTTGCATCTGCAGAAGCTGCAAACAAAGCCAGTGAAGCAAAAGTTGCAGCAGAACTTGCTATTGCACAGCGTAACAATGATCTGGAGATCCGCAAAGCTGAATTAAAAATTGGGGAAGATACAAAAAAAGCCGAAGCGGATGCCGCATACGAAATTCAGAAACAAACCTCCCGAAAAACGGTAGAAATCCGGGAACAGGAAGCAGATATTGCCCGCCGGGAAAAAGAAATTGAACTGCAGACAAAAGAAGCCGAAGTTGCTGAGAAAAAGCTGGATGCTGAGATCCGTAAAAAAGCAGAAGCAGACAAATATGCAGAAATGCAGAATGCAGATGCGGAATTATACCGCCGCCAGAAAGATGCCGAGGCACAGCAGTACGAAGCAGAGAAAGAAGCTGCGGCCATCCGTGCGAAAGGTCTGGCAGAAGCAGAAGCCATCCGGCAAAAAGGTCTGGCAGAAGCAGAAGCTCTGGACAAAAAGGCAGAAGCTATGAAAAAATACGGACAGGCAGCAATTCTGGAAATGATCGTAGGAGTTCTTCCGGATATTGCAAAAAGTGTGGCAGAACCATTATCTGCGATTGATAAAGTCACGGTAATTGGCGGAAACAGCGATGGGGTATCTGACCTTGCAGGAAATGTACCGATCATCATGGGGAAAGTCATGGAATCCGTAAAAGAAGCGACCGGAATCGATATGAACGAAATCATCCGTGCAGAAACTTTTGAAGGAAAAACAACAAAAAACATCAACTTTACAGGACTGGATCAGGTAGGAGAAGAGATTGCACAAGGTGCTGCTCAATCCGTATCTGAGACATTGCAGGAGACGGAATAGACACAAAAGATACAAGGGATTTGGATGACAGAAAGGAAAGGGCTTTGTGAAGGTACAAAGCCTTTTTAATTTCAGAAAAGATACGCGGAACAGCAATCGGTGATAAGTTTGATGCAGTGCAAAATATAACACTTTCCTCTTATCTTTATGGAATTTTTGATATATAATGGTGTTGGTAATTTATAAAATTCAGGTTAGGGGGGATACTGTGGATTCAGCAGTAAAAAGAAACAGATATGAAATAGACATGTGTAACGGTACCGTTTTGGATAAGTTGATTTCATTTTCCATTCCTTTGATGTTATCAGGAATTTTACAACTTTTATTCAATGCCGTAGACATCATTGTGGTTGGAAGATTTACAGGAAGTCAGGCATTGGCAGCAGTTGGATCAACAACTGCTTTGATCAACGTATTTACGAATTTGTTTATCGGAGTTTCACTTGGAGCAAATGTTCTGGCCGCGCGCTTCTATGCGTCAGGTCAGGAAAAGAAGATGTCAGAGACTGTACATACCGCAATTACATTCGCTTTGACCAGCGGAATTGTAATGGTTTTTGTCGGTTTGTTCTTCTCAAGGACCGCTTTGGAACTTATGGATACGCCTGCAGATGTAATTGAACAATCTGCTCTGTATATGCGGATTTATTTTGCCGGAATGCCGTTTTTTATGCTCTACAATTATGGAGCTGCCATTCTCCGTGCAGTAGGAGATACGAAACGTCCGCTTTTTTTCTTGATGATTGCGGGCGTAACAAATGCATTGCTGAATATGTTTTTAGTCATCGTTCTGCATCTTGGAGTTGCAGGAGTCGCGATTGCGACCGTAATCGCACAGATGATTTCCTGTATGTTAGTGCTTCGGTGTCTCTACAGGTCAGACAGCAGCTATCAATTCAGATTTTCTAGGATGGGATTGAAATGGATTTATTTAAAGCAGATTTTTCAGGTAGGAATTCCGGCCGGAATCCAAAGTACGGTGATCAATTTTTCGAATGTCCTTTTGCAATCCTCTGTAAATTCATTCGGTTCTGTGGCAATGGCTGGATATACTGCTGCCAACAATATTTTTGGATTTTTGTTTGCATCCGTAAATTCCATCACACAGGCCTGTATGAGCTTTACCAGTCAGAATTACAGTGTTGGAAAGTGGAAACGAATGGATAAAATTCTTCGAAACTGTATCCTTTTGTCGGTAGCAGTCTCAATTGTTATGGGAGGCGGATCCTATCTGATGGGGCCGCAGCTTTTGCGGGTTTACACATCGGATGCAGCAGTAATACAATGCGGCATGGAGATTCTCCTGTATACGACAGTGACTTATTTTATGTGCGGACTGATGGATCTGTTTCCGGGAGCACTGCGCGGCATGGGATTTTCAGCAGTTCCAATGCTCCTGTCTGTAATCGGAACAGTAGGAACCAGGATTGTCTGGATATTTTGGGTATTCCCAAAACATCGTTCTTTAGATGTACTTTTTATTTCCTACCCTGCATCATGGTTTCTTACCATTGTATTACAAGTAATCTGCTACTGTTTTGTGCGGAGAAAGCTCAAAAAAGCCATCGTGACGGCTAAAATCTGAGAATTCTTATTCCGCTGAAAAGTCATCGTGATTGAATTTGAAGGAGAAAAGAAATGTCAAGTATATATGACAGAACCGATATTTATGATTTGTTAGAAGATCAAACCCATTGGAGTGCCTATAAAAAACATTGGAAAACGTTGTTACAAGGAAAGAATGTTCATTCTTTTTTAGACGTTAGTATTGGATCAGGAAGTGTAACGTTGCCGTTATGTGAGTTGGGTGTTCAACTTGCAGGTTCCGATTTGAGCGAAGAAATGATAAGAAAATGCAAAGAAAAAGCTTCTGCGGCAGGATATGAGATTGAATTAAGGAGTTGTGATTTTAGGAAGCTTTCTTGCTGGGAAGGCAAACAATTTGACTGTGTTGCCAGTACGGGAAATTCATTGCCGCATGTAAATAATGATGATGTACTTACAGCTTTAGAGCAAATGAATTCGTTGGTAAAAAAAGGCGGATATTTATATCTGGATACTAGAAATTGGGAAAAAATTTTGAATGAAAAAAGAAGATTCTATCTGTATAATCCCGTTTTTGCAAAGAAATGCAGAGTCAATTTGGTTCAAGTCTGGGATTATAGTTCTGAAGACACTATAACTTTTAATCTTTTATATACATTTGAAAAAGAGAATCAAATAGTTCAAAGAGAAATATTTGAAGAAAAATATTATCCAATCAAGAAAGAGATGATTCTAAGTAAACTGAAGATGATGGGTTATACGAATATTTCTGTGTATTGTTTCCCATCATATTTCAAAATGCCAGAATTCGAACTGGTTGACTGGTACTGTATTATGGCAAAAAAGAATGATTAAAATTAAAGTCTTGTGTGGTAGAAATATTTTGAATAAAGCTTGGAAGCATTTTTTATCTAGGAGGAACAGGTATTGGTATTGCTGTCATTGATAATCCATTGCTTGTTGACCATACAGAAATCAAAGATAACCTGAAATTCTATCAATCTTACTCCGATGAAAACCAGATTGCCCGTATACACGGTGTGGCAACGGCAAAAGAGTAAAAGGTGACGTGGAATTAAACAACGCTATTCGAAAAGCAAGAGAAAACAATATCGAAGTATTATGTCTGATTCCCAAAAATAAAATAAACAAATTCCAGAGTCTGACAAGAATCTCCTATACAGATGTAACCGACTTCAATAATTATATGCCCTATGATTCTGCCATAACACCTTTTGGAAGCGTGTATGTTCCAACCGCTAAAAGTACACATGCATCTAATTGCGGAAAAGAGAATTATACCTATAGCTGTTGGGGCGGAATGAGTTCCATCGTACCTTATGTTGCAGGTATGTACGCTCTGGCATGCCAGGCAGATGATTCGATCACTTTCGATGAATTTTACAAGCTGGCCAGTGAAACAGCCTATCGTTCAGAGTATACTTTTGCAACGTACGGAATGCAGGAGTATCGGATCATCAATCCTGGCGGAATCATAGAAGAACTGACTGAGAATGATGAGAAAAGTTAGGTATAGGCTTTTGTGCGGATCTTTGTTACAATATAATCAACAGAGAAGGGGTGTGAATAACATGGGTGAAGAAAAGAAACGCCTTCCGGTAGGATTGGAAAATTTTGAGCAGATTATAAAAGATAACTATTATTATGTAGATAAAACAGGATTGATTTCTGAACTGATCCGTAATGGTGGAATGGTAAATCTCTTTACCAGACCAAGGCGCTTTGGAAAAACTTTAAATATGAGTATGCTGGAGTACTTTTTTTCCATAGAGGGAGATAAAAGTATTTTTGATGGTTTGGAAATTTTAAAAGATCCGAAGCTGTGCGACGAATATATGGGAAAATATCCTGTGATCTCTGTTTCCCTGAAAGGAATCAATGCAGCTGCTTATGAGGGCGCTTTTGATTTTGCTGTGCAGATTATGCAGAGAGCGGCAGAAGCGTTTCAGTTTCTTTGCGATAGTGAATGCTTGAGCGAACATGATAAAGAGGCTTACAAAAAGCTTTTGGACAGTAACATGAGTGAGGCTGTTTTTTGCAGCGGACTAAGAAGGCTGTCGGAATTGCTGGCGAAGCATTACGGCACAAAAGTGATCCTGCTGATTGATGAATATGACGTTCCGTTGGCAAAAGCCTTTGCAAATGGATACTATGACCAGATGGTATTTCTGATCCGCAATCTGTTGGAACAGGCGTTAAAAACAAATAGCAGTCTGAAGCTTGCAGTGCTGACCGGATGTATGCGTATCTCGAAAGAAAGTATCTTTACAGGACTTAATAATTTTACAACCTTTACGATCGCAGATGTCGATTTTGATGAATATTTTGGATTTACAGATCAGGAGGTACGTGACCTTTTAACGTATTATGAATGTGCGGATAAGTATGAAAGTATCAAAGAATGGTATGATGGATACCGCTTTGGAAACGTGGACGTATATTGTCCATGGGATGTAGTTTCCTATCTTCGAAGTCTGCGTACAAACAGAGAAGCAATTCCTCAGAATTACTGGATCAATACAAGTAGCAATGCAGAAGTGAAGGAATTTATCCGGCAGTCAAAAAATCTGACCACAAAGAGGGAGATTGAGCGTTTGATGGCCGGGGAGAGTATCACAAAAACCATTCATCCGGAACTGACTTATAAGGAAATGTATGAGTCCATTGAGAATATCTGGAGTGTACTGTTTGCAACCGGGTATTTAACGCAGTCCGGTCAGGTGGATGCGAGAAAGTTTAAGCTACGGATCCCAAATTTGGAAATTCGGGATATTTTTAAAACCCAGATTATGGAATATTTCAAAGAAAGTGTTGCAAAAGACGGGGATATGCTTGGCAGATTTTGTAAGGCACTGAAAAACGGAGAGGAAAAGAAGGTTGAAGATATTTTTGAAAGTTACCTGAAAAAGACCATCAGTATCCGGGACACCTTTGTAAGAAAGGAAATGAAAGAAAACTTTTATCATGGTATTCTGCTTGGAATTTTGGGTATCAAAGAAGAATGGGGAGTCTTTTCCAATCAGGAAACCGGAGAAGGCTACAGCGATATCCTGATAGAAACAGAGAACAGTGAAACTGCAATTTTGATCGAAGTGAAATATGCAGGTGACGGAAACCTGGATGTTGCCTGTGAAAGAGCTTTAAAGCAGGTAGAGGAAAGAAAGTATGATGAGGAACTTAGGGAAAACGGAGTGGACAAAATTTTGAAATATGGGATTGCGTGTTATATGAAACGGTGTAAGGTAAAACTGGCAGAGGAATCCTACATCGAAACATAATCAGATGACAGAAAAACGGAGCTGTGAGAATGCAGTTTCGTTTTTTTGGCATGGATAGGCGGGAATTGATGCGAACAGTAACGAGTTTATATTTGACATTCCTATATCTGAGAAAGATTTGCTTGAACTCCTTCCGCAAAAAGTATATAATATGGCGGGTTAACGTGCTGTTTCAGAATGTATTCTGCTGCTTCATATTATAGTATTGAATAATGTTATGCAGTGCTATGTATTTTATGCAAGACCATGAAAATGGTGTATAATTATACATAGCGCTACACAGTAGAGAAAAAGTAAATTTGTTACGCAAGGGCAAAAACGAGGTGAAAAACGCTACTGAAACTCATAAAAAACAGCTATTTTTCGTGAAAATCGGAAGAGAAAAGAAGGTTAATTTTTTGTATATATTAAACAAAAATGAAAGGAGAAACATGAGAAAACTAGCTTTAAATGATGAAATATTACTAAAAATCGAGAAGCCGGCCCGGTATATCGGGAACGAAGTGAACTCTGTGATGAAAGACAAGAACGAGGTGGATGTCCGTTTCGCTATGTGCTTTCCGGACGTCTATGAGATTGGAATGTCACATCTCGGAATCCAGATTTTATATGATATGTTCAACCAAAGAGAAGATGTCTGGTGTGAACGGGTCTATTCTCCGTGGCTGGATCTGCACAAGATCATGAAAGAAGAACAGATTCCGCTATTTGCACTGGAATCTCAGGATCCGATCCGTGATTTTGATTTTCTTGGAATCACGATCCAGTACGAAATGTGCTACACCAACATTCTGCAGATTCTGGATTTAAGCCGGATTCCTCACCACAGTCGTGACCGTGGTGAGGCAGATCCAATCGTTATCGGAGGAGGTCCATGTACGTATAATCCGGAACCACTGGCAGAATTTTTTGATATTTTCTATATCGGAGAAGGGGAGACTGTCTACGACGAACTGCTGGATGCCTATAAAGAGTATCGGGCAGCAGGAAAGAGCCGTATCGAATTTTTGGAACGCGCCGCACAGATCGAAGGATTGTATGTGCCGATGTTTTACGATGCCACATACCATGAAGACGGAACGCTTGCTTCCTTTGCACCGAACAACGAGCATGCACCATCTGTGATCAAAAAACAAATGGTACTGGACGTAACCGAAGCACCGTATCCACAGGCCCCTGTCGTTCCTTTCATCAAAGCAACACAGGACCGTGTCGTTTTGGAAATTCAGAGAGGATGTATCCGCGGATGCCGTTTCTGTCAGGCAGGCATGCTGTATCGTCCGACCAGAGAGCGCAATGTGGAGCGCTTGAAGCAATACGCCAAAGCAATGCTGGAAAGCACCGGACACGAAGAGATTTCTTTAAGCTCCTTAAGCTCCAGTGATTATTCCGAATTAAAAGAGCTCGTCACCTTCCTGATCGATGAATTTAAAGGAGAGGGAATCAATATTTCCCTTCCGTCGCTCAGAATTGACGCGTTCTCGCTGGATGTTATGAGTAAAGTACAGGATATCAAAAAAAGCAGCCTTACCTTTGCTCCGGAAGCCGGCTCCCAGAGAATGCGTGATGTGATCAACAAAGGACTGACAGAAGAGATTATTTTAGAAGGAGCCGGACAGGCCTTTGAAGGCGGCTGGAACAAGGTAAAACTGTACTTTATGCTGGGGCTGCCGACAGAAACAGAAGAAGACATGAAAGCCATTGCCCATCTGGCAGAAAAGGTTGCCAGAAGATATTATGAAATTCCGAAAGAACAGCGCAATGGAAAATGTCAGATCACGGCCAGTTCTTCGTTCTTCATTCCGAAACCGTTCACCCCGTTCCAGTGGGCACAGATGTTTCCAAGTGAAGAATACATTCGCCGTGCAACGATTGTAAAGCATGAATTCTTACAGCAGTTGAACAAAAAAAGTTTGAAATATAACTGGCACGAGGCAGATGTCACAGTGCTGGAGGGTGTATTTGCCCGCGGGGACCGCAAGGTTGGAAAGGTGATCGAAGAAGCATACCGTCTGGGATGTCTGTATGATTCCTGGAGCGAAAGCTTTGACAATGAAAAATGGATGCAGGCATTTGCAAATACCGGAGTGGATATTGAGTTTTACACCATGCGGGAACGCTCCATGGATGAGCTTTTTCCATGGGATTTCATCGATATCGGCGTGACCAAAAACTTCCTGAAAAAAGAATGGGAGAGAGCAATGAACGCACAGGTTACTCCAAACTGCAGAATGCAGTGTTCCGGATGTGGTGCGGCAAAATTTGGAGGAGGTGTCTGTTTTGAAGGCAAGAATTAAATTTAAAAAATACGGTGCACTGCGCTTTATCGGACATCTGGATGTTATGCGCTTCTTCCAGAAGGCAATCCGCAGGGCGCACATTCCGATCGCCTATACCGGGGGCTACAGTCCTCATATGATCATGTCCTTTGCAAATCCGCTGGGAATCGGGATTACAAGCGAAGGAGAATATTTTGATATCGAACTGAAAGAGTCCATTTCCAGTGCTGAAGCGGTATCCCGTTTAAATGCCGTTATGGTAGAGGGAATCGAAGTTTTAAGTTTCCGCCAGATCGCAGAGGAAAAGAAGATGACCGGAATGGCGATTGTCGCGGCAGCAGACTATCTTCTTGATCTTGTGCCGGGAACACTGCCGGACGACTGGGAAACACAGATGGATGCCTTTCTCGCGCAGTCTGAGATCCGCATCTTAAAACAGACAAAACGCAGCGAAAAAGAAGTGGACATCAAACCTTTGATCTACCGGATGGAAGTGCAGGATCACAAGCTTTTTATGCAGCTCGCTGCCGGAAGTGTGGAGAATTTAAAACCGGGGCTTGTCATGGAAGCATTCTGCCGGTTTTTAGATGCAGATGCCACACAGTTAAAATTTGCACTGTGCCGTCTGGAAATGTATGCTGATTCCGGGGATGAGAACGCACGAAATCTGGTAACCTTAGAATCTCTCGGCACAGTGATCGAATAAATCCTGCTGTGTTTGGACAGTACAAAAAAGAGAGGTATCATAATAAATGGCAGTACGAAAAATTTTAATGCTGAAAAAAGAAGGGAAGATCTGGACTTTTCTTCTTGAAAATGATGTAATCGCAGAGATCCACTGCAGTCTTCCGGACTCTGATCAGCACAGACAACCTGTACTCGGAGATATTTACATCGGAAAAGTAAAAAATATCGCGGCGAATATCGGAGCCGCTTTTATCGAGATTGCTCCGGGAAAAGAATGCTACTACGACCTAAGTCAGGCGCCTCAGGCGATCTTTACCCATAAAATCGGGAAAAAACCGCTTTGTATCGGAGACGAGCTGGTCGTTCAGATCAGCAGGGAAGCAGTCAAGACAAAAGCGCCGACTGTCAGCAGCAATATCAATTTTACCGGGCGGTATGCAGTACTGACAACCGGAAATACCAGGATCGGTACTTCCGGGAAGCTTCCCCGTTCTCTTCGGGATACGTACAAAGAAAAACTGAGTCATCTCAAAAATGAGGACTACGGGCTGATCATTCGTACGAATGCAAAGGACGTTCCCTTTGAGACGGTACTTGAGGAGATTCAGAAACTGGAGAATGCCTGTGTCAAGTTAAAAGAAACTGCTCCGTTTCGGACTTGCTTTTCCTGTCTGCAGGAGGCCCCTCCGTCTTATATTACAGATTTGAAAAATGTATACGCAGACGGATTGTCAGCAATCATTACCGATGATCCCAAGCTGTATCAGCAGATTCACGGATTTTTGCAGGCAGAGCAGCCGGAAGATCTCTCCAAACTTCAGTTTTATGAGGAACAGCTTCTGCCGCTTTCCAAACTTTACAGTACCGACATTGCCGTGGAACGCGCACTCAAAGAATACGTCTGGCTGAAAAACGGCGCTTATCTTGTCATTCAGCCGACAGAAGCACTGACCGTGGTAGATGTCAATTCCGGAAAATATTCTGCGAAGACAAAAAAGAAAAGTGCGGAAACGTATTTAAAGATCAATCTGGAAGCGGCAAAGGAAACAGCACGGCAGATCCGCCTGCGCAATATTTCCGGAATTATCCTGATTGACTTTATCAACATGGATGATCCGGACATGATGCAGGAGCTATTAAAACAATTCCGCCGTTTTCTTGGAGAAGACCCGATTCAGACGTCCGTTGTGGATGTCACAGCACTCCAGTTAGTAGAAGTAACCCGTAAAAAAGTACGGCGTCCGCTTCACGAATGCGTCCGTGACAAAGCCGAAAAATCACCAGAAAGAAGTGAACACGTTGAGTAAAAAAGAATTAAAAACAAACGCCATGCGCATTTTGGACCGCAGCAAGATTTCCTACGAATACCAGACTTATGAATGTGACAATTTTACCGATGGGATCAGTACAGCCGACACACTGGGGCTGCCTCATGAACGGGTGTATAAAACCTTGGTCACAACCGGAAAGAGCGGTTCCCATTATGTGTTTGTCATCCCCATTGAAGCAGAGCTGGATCTGAAAAAAGCAGCCCGGGCAGTAGGAGAAAAGTCTGTGGAAATGCTCCCTGTCAGAGAGATCACAACTGTGACCGGGTATGTACGGGGCGGCTGTACCGCGATCGGTATGAAAAAAGCATTTCCGACAACCATTCAGGAGAACGCCCAAACGCTGGATTATATCTATGTCAGCGGCGGAAAGCTTGGAATGCAGCTGAAGCTTTCTCCGGATGACTTAAAGAACGTGACACAGGCACAATATGCCGATGTTACTTTTTAACATTTCGGAGTACACTCGGTTTTTTTGAAATCTATGATTTACAATCCTATAAATACCCTGTATAATAGGAAAGCGAAATGATAGAGCGTGCGTTTTACAAACATCTATGCATCTAATTTGAAATAATATACAGTTGGAGGAAAGAAGATGAAGAAAGTAGTAAAATTCGGTGGAAGTTCTCTCGCCAGTGCCGAACAATTCAAAAAAGTAGGAGATATCATCCGGGCAGACAAGTCCAGACGCTATGTAGTACCTTCTGCTCCGGGAAAACGCAGTTCCAGCGACACAAAGGTCACAGATATGCTTTACAGCTGCTACAATCTTGCAATCCGTGAAAAGAAATTCACAAGCCTTCTGGATGAGATCCATGCAAGATATAACGAGATCATCGACGGTCTTAATCTGGAACTTTCACTGGATCATGAATTCGATATGATCCGTGAAAATTTTGGCAAAAAAATCGGAAGAGATTATGCTGCATCCCGGGGAGAATATTTAAATGGTATCATTATGGCAAATTATCTGGGATTTTGTTTTATCGATGCAGCTGAAGTGATCCGCTTTCATGAAGACGGCAGTCTGGATGACGAGAAAACAAACGAATTGCTCTCCCTTCGTCTTGAAGGGGAAGAATTTGCTGTCATCCCTGGATTCTACGGTGCGAAAGAAGACGGAACCATTGTCACATTTTCCCGCGGCGGTTCTGATATCACAGGCTCTCTGGTTGCCCGTGCAGCTATGGCTGACCTGTATGAAAACTGGACCGATGTATCCGGATTTCTGATCGCAGATCCACGCATTGTTACAAATCCAAAATCCATCGAGACAATCACCTACCGTGAACTTCGTGAACTTTCTTATATGGGGGCAACTGTACTTCATGAGGATGCGATCTTCCCTGTCCGTAAAGTCGGCATCCCGATCAATATCCGCAACACCAATGCTCCACAGGACAAGGGCACACTGATCGTAGAGAGTACCTGCAGACAGCCAAAATATACCATTACCGGAATTGCCGGGACAGATGGATTTGCTGCCGTGACCATTGAAAAAGCAATGATGAACTCCGAAATCGGATTCTGCCGCAAGGTACTGGAAGAGTTTGATAAAAACGGGATTTCCATCGAACATATGCCTTCCGGCATCGATACAATGACAATTTTTGTACATAAAGATGAGTTCGAAGAGAAAGAACAGCAGGTACTGGCCGGAATCCATAAAGCTGTGAATCCGGACCACATTGAACTGGAGTCTGATCTTGCTCTGATCGCCATCGTCGGAAGAGGAATGCGTTCCACACGCGGCACTGCCGGAAGAATTTTCTCCGCCCTTGCCCATGCCCATATCAATGTCAAGATGATCGACCAGGGATCCAGCGAGCTGAATATCATTGTCGGTGTAAGACACGATGACTTCAAAAACGCCATCCGTGCACTGTACCAGATTTTTGTAGAAACACAGATTTAAAGACAGAGGTGACACGATGAACATTTTGTTCTTTTTACATCCAAAACAGGAGGTTGCATATGTCTATGATGACTGCACACTCCGTCAGGTTCTGGAGACAATGGAACATCACAAATATGCTTCAATCCCCATGCTGAACCGTCAGGGAGAGTATGTTGGAACGATTACAGAAGGTGATCTGCTCTGGGGGATGAAAAAATATACCAATCTGAATCTGAAAGAAGCAGAACATATCTTTATTCATGATTTTGAGCGAAAAGCAGATTATATCGCAGTGGCTGCAGATTCCGATATGAAAGATTTGATCAGCCGGGCAATGAGCCAGAATTTTGTTCCGGTCGTAGATGACCAGAACAAATTTATCGGTATTATCACAAGGCGCAGCATCATCGAATATTGCTATGACAAATTGAATGAATGCGACAAATAATACATATTTTTAAAATATTTTTCTGCTTCCTATTGACTTATATGGAATATGCGTGCTATACTAACACGGTATGCCGCACAGCGAGGTTTTCAAGTTCTGATTCAGACACCGAAGCTGGCGAGTAATGATAATAGGAGGTGCCATATGTACGCAATTATAGCAACAGGTGGTAAACAGTACAAAGTAGCAGAAGGCGATATCATTAAAGTAGAAAAACTTGGTGTAGAAGCTGGAGAGACTTATACATTTGACCAGGTGCTGGCAGTAAGCAATGACAAATTAGTTGTTGGAGAGCCTACAGTAGCAGGTGCAACAGTTACAGCTTCTGTAATCGGTGACGGAAAAGCTAAAAAAGTGATCGTTTACAAGTATAAGAGAAAAACTGGATACCATAAGAAAAATGGTCACAGACAGCAGTACACAGCAGTTAAGATTGAAAAAATCAACGCTTAATCTGTCATATGATCAAGGTAACCGTTTATAAGACAGTAAATCATGACTATGCAGGTCTGGATGTACTCGGACATGCGGGGTATTCGGAAGCGGGAAGTGATGTGGTCTGTGCGGCAGTGTCTGTACTGGTCATCAACACACTCAATTCGATTGAACGTTTCACATCAGATAAGATTTCTCTTGTTTCTGATGAAGAGACCGGGATGATTGAATTTCGATTCATCCGAAAACCTTCTCATGATGCCAAGCTGCTGTTCAAATCTATGGTTCTTGGATTACAGGAGATAGAAGAAGACAGCGAATATGAACCATACATTGATATCATTTTCAAGGAGGTGTAACAACCATGATGAAATTAAACCTTCAGTATTTTGCTCATAAAAAAGGAGTTGGTTCCACACGAAACGGACGTGACTCTGAAGCTAAGAGATTAGGTGCAAAGAGAGCTGACGGACAGTTCGTAAAAGCCGGAAATATCCTTTACAGACAGCGCGGAACAAAGATTCACCCAGGTGTGAACGTAGGACGCGGAGGAGATGACACATTGTTCGCATTAGTTGACGGTGTTGTCAGATTCGAAAGAAAAGGAAGAGACAAAAAACAGGTTTCTATCTATCCGGTAGCTGAATAATTACCGTGAGAAAGCCTCAGACTTCTTAGTCTGAGGCTTCTTTTTCGTAAAACACCACACACATTTTGGTACCAAAACAATTGATTCTAATTTTTGAAGAGGAAAAAACAATGTTTGCAGACAGAGCGAAAATATTCATCCGTTCCGGCAAAGGCGGGGACGGACACTGCAGCTTCCGCCGGGAACTTTACGTGCCAAACGGAGGTCCGGACGGCGGAGACGGCGGAAGAGGCGGTGATCTGATTTTTGAAGTAGATGAAGGACTCAACACACTGATTGATTACCGTCACAAACGAAAATATGCTGCCGGAGATGGAGAAGAAGGCGGCAAGAGAAAATGCCACGGAAAGGACGGCAAAGATCTGGTTCTTCGTGTTCCGGAAGGGACCGTGATCAAAGAATCCAAGACCGGAAAAGTCATTGCAGATATGTCAGGAGACAACCGCAGACAGATCGTGTTAAAAGGCGGAAAAGGCGGACTTGGAAATCAGCATTTTGCAACTGCTACTATGCAGGTTCCGAAATACGCGCAGCCTGGACAGCCTGCCATGGAACTGGAAGTCAATCTGGAACTGAAAGTCATTGCTGACGTCGGATTGATCGGATTTCCAAATGTCGGAAAATCCACCTTCCTTTCCAGAGTCACAAATGCACAGCCGAAGATTGCCAACTACCACTTCACAACACTGAATCCAAATCTTGGAGTGGTAGACCTGGAGGGAGCAAAGGGATTTGTCGTTGCCGATATCCCGGGACTGATCGAAGGAGCTTCCGAGGGTGTCGGACTTGGACATGAATTTTTACGTCACATTGAGCGGACAAAAATGATGATCCATGTCGTAGACGCAGCCGGAACAGAAGGACGTGATCCGGTAGATGACATCTATAAGATCAACGCTGAACTTCAGGCCTACAATCCTGAAATTGCAAAGCGCCCGCAGGTGATCGCAGCAAATAAAACAGATCTGATCTACAGTGAAGATGACGATCCGATTCAGCGCCTGAAGGAGGAGTTTGAGCCACAGGGCATCAAAGTATTCCCAATCTCCGGAGTATCCGGACAGGGCTTAAAAGAACTGCTCTACTATGTAAGTGAACAGATTCAGACTATGGATGTACCTCCGATCGTATTTGAACAGGAATTCTTCCCGGAGGACGAACTGATTTATGAAGAGCTTCCTTACACAGTAGAAAAAGAAAAAGATGTCTATGTGGTAGAAGGTCCGAAAATTGAAAAGATGCTTGGTTACACCAATCTGGATTCCGAAAAGGGATTCGCTTTCTTCCAGAAATTCTTAAAAGAAACCGGTATTCTGGACAAATTGGAAGAAGCAGGTATTCAGGAAGGCGATACCGTGAAAATGTACGGCCTGCAGTTTGATTACTATAAATAAATTTCATATATTTTAACAGGAGATTGAATATCATGACAACAAAACAGAGAGCCTATTTAAAAAGTCTTGCCATGACCATGGATCCGATCTTTCAGATCGGAAAATCCAGCATGACTCCAAGCCTTACACAGGCGATCAGCGAGGCTTTGGATGCACGTGAACTGATCAAGATCAGTGTATTGCAGAACTGTGCGGATGATCCGAGAGCTTTGGCAGAAATGGTGGCTGAGCGCACCCGTTCTCAGGTCGTACAGGTCATCGGCAAAAAAATTGTATTGTACAAAGAAGGAAAAGACGATAAGAAAAAAATCGTACTTCCGTAGGAGATTTCTATGAGAATCGGAATTATGGGCGGAACCTTTGACCCGATTCATATCGGACATCTGCTGCTTGGTGAATTTGCCTATGAGCAGTTCCATCTGGATGAAGTCTGGTTTCTGCCCAACGGAAATCCGCCTCACAAAGAAGTGGAAGATACAGAAGAAGCGCTTGCACACCGGGTTGAAATGGTGCGGCTTGCTGTGAGAGAAAACCCGCATTTTCAACTTTCCCTTCACGAGGCAAAAAAAGACTGTCATTCTTACACGTATAAAACTCTGCAGGAATTTCATGCGCTGTATCCTGAGAATGAATATTTCTTTATTCTTGGAGCGGATTCTCTCTTTTCCATCGAACAATGGAAATATTTCAAAGAGATTTTTCCATCCTGTACCATTCTGGCAGCAATGCGGGATGATAAAGATTCTTTTGATATGCAGCGTCAGATTCAGTATCTGGAAACGAATTACCAGGCAAAGATCGAACTTTTACAGGCACCGCTTCTGGAGATTTCATCGACAACGATCCGAAATCGTGCTGCCCAAAATCGTTCGATCCGCTATATGGTTCCGGATTCTGTTGCAGATTATATTCAAAAACTGCAATTATATACCAAAAGAGAAGAGGAGAGGTCATGACAACTGAATTAACTGCCATCCGCAAAAAGCTTGAAAAGAAGCTGAAAGAAGAACGTTATATCCACACTCTCGGCGTCATGTACACCGCTGCTTCCATGGCTATGCGCCATGGAGCGGATGTCCAAAAAGCCATGACTGCCGGTCTTTTGCATGATTGTGGAAAATATTGCGACGTCAATGAACAAATCCTGCTCTGCAGGAAGCATCACATTAAACTGTCAGATGCCGAACTGGAGGTTCCTGCGCTGATCCATGCCAGATTGGGTGCCTATTTTGCAGAATACGAATACGGCATCACAGATTCGGAGATCCTGGATGCGATCACCTATCACACAACCGGGCGTCCGGCCATGACCATGATTGAAAAAATCGTCTATCTGGCAGATTATATCGAACCCGGAAGAAAAAAGATTCCGGGGCTGGCCGAAGTGCGAACTGCCGCATTTGATGACATCGACACCGCTGTCTGCATGACAGCAGAATCAACTCTGGCATTCTTAAAAAGAGCCGGAAGAAAAGTAGATCCTATGACAGAAAAAACCTGTCAGTATTATAAAAATAAAGCCGCAATATCCCTGTAAAGGGATATCGGACAATCCGGAAAGGAGAACAAATTATGGAACAGTCAAAACTTATGGCACGTCTTGCTTATCAGGCACTGGACGATAAAAAAGGCGAGGATATCCAGGTAATTGATATCTCTCAGGTTTCCGTCCTTGCAGATTATTTTATCATTGCAAACGGAAACAGTGAAAGCCAGGTACGTGCACTGGTAGACAACGTGGAAGAAGAACTTTCAAAAGCCGGATATGAAATGAAACAGAGAGAAGGATATGGCTCCGGAAACTGGGTGCTGATGGATTTCGGCGAGATCATCGTCCATGTTTTCGACAAAGAAAACCGTCTGTTTTATGATCTGGAACGTATCTGGAGAGACGGAAAGCATGTAGATTTTTCTGAATTGTAAAAAGAATAGAAGATCAGTAAAAAAGCGGGAATCAGTCTGATGTAAGCGTCGTCTGATTCCCGCTTTTATAATAATGTATCCGTCTACCGGAAGAAGCGAAATACTCCAATGACTTTTCCGATAATGGAAACATCTTTTACGATGATTGGATCCATAAAATCATTCTCCGGCTGAAGGCGGATGATTCCTTCTTCCCGATAGAAGGTCTTCACAGTCGCACCATCCTCAATCAATGCAACCACCATATCTCCATTTTCTGCCGTATGTTCTTCCTGAACAAGAACCATATCTCCATCCAGAATGCCGGCATTGACCATGCTTTCTCCTTTTACCTCCAGAAGAAACGTCTGCTTATTTGGCATCATCTCTACCGGTATCGGGAAGTAGTTCTCAATATTCTCCTGTGCCAGAAGCGGCTCCCCGGCAGCCACACGCCCGATCAGAGGGACATTGACAACCTCTCTTCTGAGAAGATTAAATTCATCGTCCAGAATCTCAATCGCTCTTGGCTTCGTAGGATCTCTGTGGATATACCCGTTTCTCTCCAGTGTCTCCAGATGAGAATGTACGGAAGACGTGGACTTCAGATTCACTGCCTCACAAATCTCACGTACTGCCGGTGGAAACCCGCGCTCTAATATCTGTGATTTGATATATTCTAAAATCTCTCTCTGCTTATCTGTAATCGTTCCTTTTGACATAATAACCCTCCTGCAAGTTCTTTCCGACTCATTATTTAGTTCATTTTATCATAGCACACTGCAAAAATCAAACATTTGTTTGGAAACTATGTTCGATTTCTATATTTTCTTATGATTTTTTGTTTTCTGCTTGACCATCGTCTTACTCTATAGTTTATTGTAGATAAGGTGACTAAAACAGACATACTTTTTTTAGGAGGTAATCTACTTATGCAACTTATTCTTCACTACCTGAAGCGATACAAGAAGCTGTTTGTTTTAAATATTATTTCCGTATTCGGATTTGCACTTGTAGAGCTTGGCATTCCGACGATCGTATCTGAAATGATCGATAATGGGATCATGAATCAGGACAAACAGTATTTAATCCGCATGGGAATCGTGATCGCAGTGATTTCTTTGATCGGTGTATCCGGAACGATCCTGCTTGGATACTGCTGTGCCAAAATTTCCACATCTGTAACACGGGATATCAGAGAAGATGTATTTCAGAAAGTACAGACATTCTCACACAATGAGATGAATCAGTTTGGTATCGCTTCTTTGATCACCCGGACAAACAATGATGCATTTCAGATCATGACGTTTTTGAATGTGATTTTACGGACCGCACTTTTGACACCGATCATGATCATTGTCAGCTTCACTCTGACGATCCGTTCCTCTTTGAATCTCTCTTTGATCATTGCATCCACCGTCCCTGTAATCATCCTGGGCGTTGTGATCGTAGGAAAAATATCGGGACCGCTCAGTGACAGACAACAGAATTCTCTGGATCGTATCAATCGCATCTTCCGTGAAAATCTCACCGGAATCCGTGTGATTCGCTCTTTTAACAATGATGGCTACGAATCCGAACGCTTTGACAGTGAAAACAGCTACTTCATGAAACAATCTCAAAATCTGTTCAAGCTGATGTCTTCCACAGAACCGGTCTTTTTCCTTTTGATGAATCTGGCCGCTTTGTGTATCTATCTGACAGCAGCAAACATGATCGATGCACAGACTCTGCAGGTCGGAAAGCTGGTGGCTTTCATGGAATATCTGTTTCATGCTATGTTTTCTGTCATGCTTTTCTGTATGGTTTTTATGCTGTATCCGAGAGCCAGCATCTCTGCAAAGCGAATTATGGCCGTATTGAATACAGAAACTTCAATTGAAAATCATCCCGGGAATGCTCAGACAGATTCTGGGTCCGGTGAACACAGCGTGATCTTCGAGCATGTGGATTTCGTTTACCCGGATGGAGAGGAAGCTGTACTGAAAGATATTTCTTTTTCCGCAAAAAGCGGAGAGACCGTTGCCTTTATCGGAAGCACAGGTTCCGGAAAAAGCTCCCTGATCCAGCTAATTCCAAGATTTTATGACCGCGCTTCTGGAAATATTTACATTGACGGTCAAAAAATCGAAGATCTGGATATCAATGCTCTTCGAAGTAAAATCGGATTTGTTCCGCAGAAAGCACACCTGTTTTCCGGAACAATCGAAGAAAATATCCGCTTTGGAAAACCGGATGCCACAATGGATGAAATCATTCATGCCGCAAAGATTGCCCAGGCATATGATTTTATTATGGAAAAACCACATCAGTTCCAGGAACAGATCGTTGAAGGAGCAACCAATGTCTCCGGCGGTCAGAAACAGCGTCTGTCGATCGCCCGTGCTTTGATCCGAAAGCCGGAGATCTACATCTATGACGATTCCTTTTCTGCTCTGGATTTTAAGACAGATGCCCGACTTAGAAAAGCTCTGAAACCGGAGATTAAAAACGCCATCGTCTTTCTTGTGGCACAACGGGTTTCTACGATTCTGGACGCAGATAAGATCGTAGTTCTGGATGAAGGCAAAATTGCCGGAATCGGAACTCACAGGGAGCTGCTTGCATCCTGTCCGATTTATTACGAAATTGCAGCTTCCCAGCTGAGCAAGGAGGAATTGACTTATGCCTGAGAATAAACTGACCTTTCGAAACTGTATCCGTGAACTGCTCGGGTTCGTCCGTCCATACCGTATCAGGTTGTCGATCGCACTGTTTATGATCATAGTGACCAATCTGACATTTGCCCTGAATCCTATGATGGAAGGAAAGATCACCACGCAGCTTGCCAGTGACGGTGCGAAAATCCTGCAGGGAGTCCCGGGAGCGCACGTTCAATTTTCAATCCTGTTCCGTTTTATGGGGATTCTGTTGTGTCTGTACATCCTAAAGACGATCTCACAGCTGATTACATCAGTTTTCCTCACAGACGCCATTCAGAAAACTATGCATGACATCCGCAATGCACTGCAGAAAAAAATCCAGCGTCTCCCGGTCAAATATTTTGATGACCACGCATTTGGAGATATTTTAAGCAGTGTTACAAACGACGTCGATACACTGAGTAATGCACTCCAGCAAACGCTTTCCCGCGTATTTGCAGCAATCCTCACCTTCCTGTTTGTCATCTTCATGATGTTTTCCATCAATGTCTGGATGGCACTGACAGCACTTTTGATTATTCCTCTGACCATACTGATCACATTTGGATTTGTAAAACGTTCACAAAAACTGTTTGATCTGCAGCAGGAGATGGTAGGAGAGTTGAACGGAACGATTACAGAATTATACGGCGGATTTAACGAAATTCTCCTTTTCAACCGACAGAAAGATTCCTGCAACAGATTTTCTGCAGTCAATCAAAAGATGGCAGATGCCGCATTTAAGGCTCAGTTCCTTTCTTCCTTGATTTCGCCGTTTGTATCCCTCGTCACCTATCTGACGATTGGAAGCATTGCCGTCATGGGAAGCTTTTTTGTCATAAACGGTTCTGTCACCGTAGGGAATCTGCAGGCATTTATCCGTTATATCTGGCAGATCAATGATCCGTTATCCCAGGTATCTCAGCTGTCTTCCCAGGTACAGTCCGCCTATGCTGCCATGAACCGGATTTTTACGCTGTTAAATGAAACAGAAGAGGTACAAAAAGGCAGTGTTAAGATTGATGTCTCCCAAATTCAGGGAAACGTAACATTTGACCACGTGCAGTTTGGTTACACAGATGAACTTTTGATGAAAGATGTCAGCTTCTGGGTACAGTCCGGACAAATGGTTGCGATTGTCGGGCCTACCGGTGCCGGAAAGACCACGCTGATGAATCTGCTGCTTCGTTTCTACGATGTGAACGGCGGATCCATCAAAATTGACGGAATTGATATCCGGGACATGGACCGAAGTGATCTTCGCAGCCTGTTTTCTCTCGTTCTTCAGGATACCTGGCTGTTTTCCGGCAGTATTTTTGAAAACATCCGTTACGGATCTTTGACTGCCCGAAAAGACGAAGTAGTTGACGCAGCAAAAATGGCAAATATCCACCATTATATTTCTACGCTGAGCCATGGCTATGACTCTATGATCAATGAAGAGTCCAACAATATTTCTCAGGGAGAAAAACAGCTTCTCACAATCGCAAGAGCTATTTTAAAAAACCCGAGGATTCTGATTCTCGACGAAGCTACATCAGCAGTCGATACCCGTCTGGAACGGATGCTCCAGGACGCAATGCAGAAAGTCATGGCAGGGCGAACCTCTTTTGTCATTGCCCACCGGCTTTCAACGATACGCAATGCCGACCTGATCCTGGTCGTAGATAACGGAAATATCATTGAGCAGGGAACGCATGAAGAACTCTTAAGAAAAAACGGTACCTATCAGAAGCTGTATCACTCCCAATTTGCAAACCTGGAAACCATAACAGCAGAAGAGTAGTCTTTCCAAAAAAACAGATAATAACCTAGTTGACAAACATACGTTCTGGTGATATACTTCTTTGTGTAGTAAGAACGTATGTTCTTTTTGCTTGTTTCATTATGTTCAGGGGGATTTTACAATGAGAAAAAAGAAAAAGATGTCAGCAGTTATTACACTTATTTTATTTTGCGGGTGCTTTTTATTTGGAAGCTTTCTGTCTTTTGCACAGAATTCAAGAACGGAAGAGCCTGTGCAATTCAAATGCTACAAAAGCATTGTAATCCAGGAGGGAGACTCTTTGTGGAGCCTTGCAGAACGCCATATAGACTCAGAATCTGAAACAGCTGTGAAAGAATACATCAAAGAATTGAAACAGATCAATCAGCTGGAATCTGAAACCATACAAACCGGAGAACATTTGATCATCCCGTATTACACAACAGAATTTCCACAATAATTGTTTTTATATCATACAGATATCATTTACACCCCATGTAATTGATATAAATTCACTCCAAAAAGGAATGCTGTCAGGCAGATAGAGCTTATCTGTACTGCAGCATTCCTTTTTTATAAAAGCATTGAAAGTATGAATCACATACTTTATAATATATCCATTAAACAAAAAAGATCAAAACAGGAACAGAAAGAAGGTAAACAAATGTTAATAGAATGTCCGGCAAATACACGATTACAAGATTATCTCTTACAAAACGATATCCACATTTTGACGGCCTGCGGCGGTCGCGGAAACTGTGCAAAATGCGTTGTCCGGATTATAAAGGGACACGCCACAGTAAATACAATGGATCAAATATGGTTCTCAGAAGAGCAGCTTCTTGCCGGTTATCGGTTAGGTTGCCATGTATATGCAAAAGAACCGCTTACAGTAGAAATTCCCAATTAACTGCTCAAAACAGCAGTGTTTTCAGTCGTTTCAATCTATACGACAAATACTGATTTTTCCAAAAGATTAGCGTTTTTTTAACAACTACTCCAGAATGATCCTGTTTTGAACCTGTTGTGGGTTCTGCAATGGCCATTCAAAGATATCATTGTTGCCTATCTTTCAATATGTTATAATAACTTCATAAATAAAAAAGAACGAGGCGTTTTATTTTATGGAATCAAATCAGACAACTGAGCGAAAAACTTATCATGAACAAAAATATATTGACAATACGTTGCGTCTGCGGGAAATCTTAAAAACACTTCCGGCTTTTGCAAAAGATTATTTCCGTGCTGCAGAACCTACCACCTCTGCAAAAACAAGAATTTCTTATGCATATGATATCCGAGTATTCTTTCACTTTCTGATGGAAAACAATCCTGTATACAAGGATTATACCATCGATCAGTTTACCCCGCAGGATCTGGAGCAGCTCTCTCCTGTCGATATCGAAGAATATCAGGAATATTTAAAGGTTTACCAAAATCCGGAGGAAAAACAAATTACCAACACGGAAAAAGGACTTGCCAGAAAGATGTCTGCCCTACGCAGCTTTTACGGCTACTATTTCAAGCATCAGATCATCGAGAAAAATCCAACACTGTTTGTCGATATGCCAAAGCTGCACGAAAAAGCAATCGTCCGTCTGGATACGGACGAGGTGGCTTCTCTTCTGGACTTTGTAGAACACGGTGGCGATGAGCTCACCGGACAGAAAAAAGTTTACTATGAAAAGACTAAAAACCGGGATCTGGCGATTATCACATTGCTCCTTGGTACCGGAATCCGTGTATCAGAATGTGTGGGACTTGATATCCAGGATGTTGATTTTAAAAATAACGGGATTACGGTCGTCCGAAAAGGTGGAAATGAAATGGTCATCTATTTTGGCGAGGAAGTCGAACATGCCCTGAAACAATACTTGTATACAACGCGGGAAGCTGCCACTCCTCTTCCGGGACATGAAAACGCACTGTTTTTATCCACGCAGCGCCGCCGTATGGGAGTCCAGGCAGTTGAAAATATGGTGAAAAAGTATGCCCGCCAGGTGACGCCAAATAAAAAAATCACCCCTCATAAACTGCGGAGTACTTATGGAACTACACTTTACAAAGAGACCGGTGACATCTATCTCGTCGCAGACGTACTCGGACACAAGGATGTCAATACAACCAAAAAACACTATGCAGCAATAGATGAGGACCGCCGACGCATGGCTGCAAAAGCTGTCACTTTGCGGGAACCCTAAGAGAATTGACAAAAGAAAGGATAAATCTTATGCAAAAAGAACGTACAATCGGAACAACAACTTTAAAAACTCCATATATCGGAATGGGTACCTGGGCAATTGGCGGAGGCACCTGGTGGGGAGAAAATGATGATGCACTCTCCATTCGCACCATCGAGGAAGCAATTGATCGGGGAATCGTATGGTTCGACACTGCTCCGGTCTACGGGATCGGACACAGTGAGAACGTAGTTGGCAAAGCCATAAAGCAAAATCGTTCCAGGATCCTGCTCTCCACCAAATGCGGGCTGGAATGGGATCATGAGACACCTTGCTTTCATAAAGTCATGGAAGGACGCAATGTTTACCGTGATCTTTCCGCCGCTGCAATTCGTAAAAATCTGGAAGACAGCCTCCGACGTCTGCAGACAGACTATATCGATATTTACTATACACACTGGCAGACTCCTGACTTTTCCCTCTATCCGCTGGAAGAAACGATGGATACTCTTCTCCAGTTGAAAAAAGAAGGGAAGATCCGTGCCATCGGAGCCTCCAACGTTACTGCCAAAATCATCGAAAAGTACTGCTCTCTTGGACAGCTGGATGTAATTCAGGAAAAATACAGCCTTCTGGATACACATATTGCGGATGAATTGTTACCTGTATGCCAGAAACATCATGTTTCCATCCAGGCGTACTCGCCTCTGGAACAGGGACTACTCACAGGAAAAGTGACACAAGACACGGTGCTTTCTCCGACAGATGTGCGCAACAAAAATAAATTCTGGGCACAAAAGTCCCGTCTGCACATATTGAACGTTTTACAGAAATTAACCCCGTATACTGAAAAATATAGTTGTTCCCTCAGCAACCTGATCATCTATCTGACTGCAGCTTCTCTTCCGGACTTGCATGTCCTCTGCGGCGCAAGGAAACCGGAACAGATCATCGACAATGTAAAAACACTCTCCCTGAATCTGGAAGAAGCTGACCTGTCAGAAATGAGTCAGTTATTTGAACAGCTTCGAAACTCTATCAGATAAATTTTAATGTCATACGATGGAAAGAGACCTCGCAGATTTCTTTACACAAGACTGTATAGGTGTCTTTCCATTCCCATGATATATAAGGAATCAAAAGTCTGCAGATTCTTTCTGTAAACCGTTTTTTTTCATACTCCTGATCTCCATGCATTTCCTGCCCGAAAAAAGTCAGCAGCTTTATAAGATAGATCAGATTTTCATACTCGTCCCACTCCAGTTCTTTTCTGAAAACTCTTCGTTCCCACAACTGCTTTATAAGACCATTGTATATCGTCATGATCTTCTCCGTCCATTCTCTGCTCATTTCTTGAAATACGGGTACTGTTTTTTGAAGTCTGCTATAATTTTCATACACAATAGCTGCATTCTTCTGAAACTGTTCCACTGCTTTCAAAAATCGAAGCAGCAATTCCAAAAGTGTTCGATTCTCATATTCCCAGAACGGCTTTCCTGAAATCTCTCCTCTTTCCAGATCGATTTCAAACAGCTGGATGCTCTCTGAAAAAGTTTCCTGAATATCGTTTAAACGCTCCTTCAGCAGATCTTCCTTTTTCGAAAAGTAATATGTCAAATTTCCCACTGCAATTCCTGCCTCCGCTGCAATCTGCCGCATAGATACCTGTTCATATCCCTCTCTTTCAAATAGCCTCTTTGCACAATCGCAGATTCTTTCCCGCATTAGCTCTTTTTGATCCTGTGCTTTCATTCTACTACCCTCTCTGGTTGATTCCTTTTTTGTCAAAGCCACTATAACATACTCCTTTGTAAAACGCAAATTTCTCATTTCTCGAATTAGTACATAGTACTATTTATTTTTCTATTTATAGTACAGCGTACTACATTCTGTTTTAAAGGAAAATGCCGACAAATCATACTCCTTCATTGTAATTCCATCTCTTTCACCTTATAATAGGAACATAAACCCAAAGAAAGGACCTTTACCATGGAACTACAGAAGTTATTAAGCTATACCCGAAAAGCGGTTGATGAATACAGAATGATTGAAGAAGGCGATCATATTGCGGTCGGAATTTCCGGCGGAAAAGACAGCCTCACTCTGCTCTATGCACTACATGGACTCAAGCGCTTCTATCCGAAGAAATTTGAACTCAGTGCAATCACCGTAGATCTGGGATTTGAAGATTTTGATCTTTCTCCGATTCAGGCACTATGTCAGGAACTGAATATCCCCTACCGAATCGAATCTTCTGATATTTATGAGATTCTTTTTCATGTCCGTAAAGAATCCAATCCCTGCTCTCTTTGTGCCAAAATGAGAAAAGGCGCCTTAAATCAGGCAATTAAAGAAATGGGATGCAATAAAATTGCCTATGCCCACCATAAAGATGACATTATAGAGACAATGCTGCTCTCCTTGATCTTCGAAGGACGTTTTTATTCATTTTCTCCGAAAACCTATCTGGACCGTACTGATCTGACTGTTATTCGTCCAATGATGTTTGTAGATGAAAAAGACGTCATCGGTTTTAAAAACAAGTATCAGCTTCCGGTAGTGAAAAGCAAGTGTCCTGTTGACGGATATACAAAACGTCAATATGTCAAAGAACTTCTCCGTCAGTTAAATCACGAAAATCCAGGTGTCCGCGAAAGGATGTTTCATGCAATCCTTGATGGAAATATCGAAGGCTGGCCCGAACGGATCATTCATCCAAGAGCATAAAAAGTCCCCCTGCAGTAAAAGTCTTTATCTTTTCTGCAAGGGGAACTGTTTTTTAACTTCTAAAGAATTTTGTCATCTCTTTGAATCTGCTCTTTCAGCATTACATACTGCTCGATTGCTTTTGCTGTCCCTTCAATTCCAAGTTCTGAACTTGAGAGACACAATTCATAGCTTTCAGAGTCTGACCATTTTTTATTCGTGTAATAATTATAATAACTTGCACGCTTTTTATCGGTTTTAATGATCATATCTTTTGCCTTGGCATCCGTAAGATTATAAATTCTTGCGATCCTGCGGATACGTGCATCCAGATCAGCATGGATAAATACGTTCACCACATTATCATAAGATTCCAGAGCATAATCTGCGCAGCGTCCTACCAGAATACAAGGTCCTTCATCCGCAATCTTTTTAATCGCATCAAACTGTGCAAGAAATACTTTATGGTTGATTGGCATATCGGAGTAGGATCCGCCCGAATACCCCATAGAATACGTATCCATCACGAGAGAATACAAAAAGCTGTTCGTCGGCTTTTCATCATGTGTTTCAAAAATTTCCTCACAGATACCACTTTCTTTCGCTGCTCTGCTGAGCATCTCTTTATCATACAGCTTGATTCCGAAATAATCTGCGATCTGATACCCGATCTCCCGTCCTGCACTTCCGAATTGTCTTCCTATTGTAATAATCGTGTTCGTCTTCATATTACTCCACGCTCCTTTTGCCTGTCATATTCTTGAAGTTTCTATACGCTCATTATACAACAATCTGCACTAAATAACAATAAAAAGACTGCATTTATCCGTCATTCAATACAATTTTCAAACAGAGCTTTCATTTTCAGGGGTTGCAGCGATTACACGGAGAGTACCCCTGATCGATCAATTCTTCCCTTGTTTCTGATGTTTCTTTTCGATTCTGCTGCTTTGTATCGCGGATACTGCTACAGTCTGGTTTATGGAATTTTTTTGTATTTGTGTTGACTACATAGGTAACTTCTTCATCCTTTTTTTCGCTTTCTGCAGTTTCACTCTCCCTGCTTTCTCCTGTTGCATAATCAATCCAAATCCCCGGCTGCACATTGTAGACAAACACATGAAAACGAATTTCTTCATCTTCCACAGAAGCTGCCTCCATAATGACTCCACTGGCTACCAGGTTATCGCCTTCATAAACCGGTGTCACACGGTACAGGACATGATGATTCGTCTCATGGACATAATCTGCCACCTGATTCTCAAACGGGAGCATTCCCTCCACATTAAAATATCGTGTTCCTGTGATAAGATTTTTTTCATTCGCATTCTCTTCGGCAAGCTGAAATCCGATCAGATGCGCACGATTATACAAATATTTCCCATCTACACAGTCATATTTCACTGTATGCCATCCAGAAGGCTTGATCATGCCTATTTTCCCCCGTTCCTGAGTCGGCATGATCTCCTGACAGATATTGGCATAAGCAGCCTGACAACGCCCCAGTGCATCCAGATCGCTGTATTGTTCAAAAACTTCCGTCGTATACTCTGACTCCTGAAAATCAGGTATGTTATTGTTTAGCTCCACATAAGGTGAGCCTGTATATTCCGGAATATTCTGTGCCGTATAGGTTGTCTTATTTTCACTTGCCGTAACCAATTGATCTTGCCCGGAGACAGCATTATTTTGCTGACATCCACATATGAGCATCACTGTCGCAAGAATCGGAAGCAGCAATTTCTTTATCTGCATAACTTAAATTCCTTTCTTTCTCTTTTCATACCTATTCGATCACAAGCTGATTGAATGAAATCTTTTCACTGACAGCCTCTTTGGCAAGACTGTCTGCACGTTCATTTCCCTCTACGCCGGTATGTCCTTTTACTTTGATAAAATGAAGCTTCACGGATGTGCCATTCATAAAATCGCGATATTTCTGTGTTCCTGCCTGTTTTGCCGCCCAATCTCCGGTCACCCAGGATTCAATGCCCTGATAATCGTAAAATATCGAAAGCTCTGCAATTTTCCTTTTTTCCGCTTCTTTTACTGCTTTGATACATCCCAGAAGCTCTCCTGCCACATTGTGCATTTTCGCAAGATCCGGATGATCTCCTGACCCCTGCAGAACAACTTCCTCCTCGTCAGACAGTTTTAAAAAACCCCCAAACCCGTAAACCCCCTGAAAATAAGATCCATCCACATAGGCATATGGATAGGCAGTATGAGAAATATGTGTCTCTTTTGCCTTCGCGCTCTGCCCCGGATGAAGAAAAGACTGTGCCTCCTCTTCTGTCACAAACCCTTTAAAGACCGCCCCCGGATAACCCGTCACTTGTTTCTGACATTCGCTCCAGGTACGATAAATTCCCGGTATCCTTCCTTTTCTTACTGCATAATACTTATTCTTCGCCATCTTTTTTCTCCTTATGTTTCATTTTTTGAAATACCGGCACATACATGCACAGTGTCACGATCATAATGCCCATCATTATCATAATGATTCCATTGACTACAGCAGCCTCAAGCTGTGAAAACAAAAACAGGACAAGAAGTCCTGCAAACAGAACTGCAGTACAGACCTTGCCAAACCACATCGCTCCATCCAGCATCTTTCCTTTCTTCAGGAATATGAGCCCCATAACCCCCATGTAACCTTCCTTGACCAGCATCAATGCAATCAGCGCCCACATCATAGGATAGCGGGTTGCAAGGCAGATTGCCAGTGCTGCATGCGTAAGCTTATCAGCGATCGGATCCAATGCCTTTCCCAGCTCTGTCACCATATGAAAGCGCCTTGCAATCTTCCCGTCAAACAGATCTGTCAGGCTGGAGAGCAGAACAACCAGCGCTGCATACAAATATTCGCGTTCCGTTTCTGCCGTGATATACAGGTAACAAAACACCGGAATTAACAGAATCCGAAAATATCCCATCAGATTCGGAATCGAAAAAATTTCTTTTTTACTGAATCGTTTCATTCTCTTCTCACCTCATATGTATTTATTTTTTTATTATATAACACAAACATGTGTTTGTCTCCCTAAAAATCAAAAAAGGAATCGAATGTGCACATTTCTGACATATCCGTTTCCTTTTTTCCTAATTTCCTGTCTGCTTTCTCAATTTTTTTAAGAGTTCTTCAAAATACTCCGGCAACGGGGCATCAAACTGCACATACGCTCCCGTAGAAGGGTGTACAAAGCCAAGGATCCTTGCATGCAGCGTCTGTCCCTGCAGTCTGAACGGACACTTCGTCGGTCCGTAAACCAAGTCTCCCAATATCGGATGTCCGATGCTTGCCATATGAACACGGATCTGATGTGTCCTTCCTGTTTCCAGTTCACATTCGATATGCGTGTAGTTTCCAAAACGTTCCAGCACCCGATAGTGCGTCACTGCCTCTCTTCCATGGGGTGCATGGACGCTCATCTTCTTGCGGTCCGTCGGATGTCTCCCGATCGGTGCATTGACCGTGCCGCTATCCTCCTTTAAGTTTCCATGAACGATTGCTTCATATCTTCGGGTGATCGAATGGTCTTTGAGCTGCTCGGCCAGAATCTGATGTGCCCTGTCATTTTTACAGACCAAAAGAGAGCCTGTCGTATCCATATCGATCCGATGTACGATCCCTGGACGCATCACACCATTGATCCCGGAAAGATTTTCCCTGCAGTGATACATCAAAGCATTGACCAGAGTCCCTGTATAATGCCCTGGCGCCGGATGTACGACCATCCCCTTAGGTTTGTTTACCACAAGCAAATCGGTGTCCTCATAAAGGATGTCAAGAGGAATCTCCTCTGGCAGAATATCCGGCACTTCCAGTTCCGGAATCTGCAGCTTCACCTCATCCTCACTGCCCAGCTTATAATTTGTTTTTACCTGCTTTCCATTGACTTCAACCAATCCATCTTTGATCAGTTTCTGAATATAGGAACGGGATCTGTCCGGCATCTGCGCAGACAAAAATTTGTCGATCCGCTCATTTGTCACTGTCTCTTCTGCTGTAAAAAAACGTTCTTCTCTCATGATCTGGAGCCTTTCTTTTGCAGTACCCAGTCAAATTCCTGATCTTTATAATAGAAAAGAATCAGGATTCCAAAAAGGATGCAGCCAATTACCACATAACAGTCTGCCACATTAAAAATCGGAAAATCAATCAGGTTGAAATAGCAGAAATCCACTACGTAATTCCTTGCCAGACGATCGATCAGATTTCCGATGGCGCCGGATGCCAGAAGGATCGCACATACTCTTAACGGAACAAATCTTCTTTTCTGCGGAATTCTCCCGTAAATGAAGACGACCGCAAAAAAAATCAACAATGCTCCAACTGCAAATACAATCTGCCGATTCTGCAGGATTCCAAATGCAGCCCCACGGTTTTCCAGATACCGAAACTGAAATACTCCCGGTATTATAATCAAAGGATCCTGATCTTTCAGATAGGTAACCGCCAGCCATTTTGTAAATTGATCTGCGGCCACTGCCAGAAGAAATGCAAATAGTGCCCACAGATAACTTTTCCCTGTTTTTTTTCTTTCCTCCATTGTATTACTCCTGCCTCTGTCTTTGTTAAATATATTTATAAACAGATACATAAATTCTGTTCTTTTTCGTCTTTGCTCCCGTTCCATTATAACGGAATTTGCCATATCCTCTGACGGATATCACATCATTTTCTTTTAATTGATAACTGTTCGTTGTGATCAGTTTTCCGTTCACAAACACTTTTGCCCCTTCTATGAGACCCGAAAGCTTTGTCCGTGATGCAGAAAATGCAAGCGAAAGCAGACTGTCCAGACGAACAGACGCCACCGTTCCCCGGATTTCCTCATATTTGGGTTCATACTGAAAATCCTCTCTTGAAATCTCTTTTACCAGAACCTGTGTATGCCGGACTCTGGTCAATTCCTCCATCAAAAAAGACTGTAATGTGCGATGTACAAAAACAACCGCATCAGTTCCATCTACAAGGATATCACCTATCTTTGCACGTTCGATACCCAGTCCTAAGATCGTCCCCAGATAGTCTCTGTGAGTCAGCTGCTCTGCATATTTCGCATGCAACGGAGAAATCCTTAGAATATCAAATGGATAGTCACCCCATTCCTCCTCGCTGCACCATGACATTTCTCCACGCAAAGAAAGAGCATCAGGGAGAAATGCCGCCATCTGACGCTCTGCCAAGCCATATCCGCCAAAAGTGACAAACTTTGTGTAAAGTCTGTCCTTTGGCATCGAATGTAAAATATTCAGTTCATTCAAATTCAAAAAATCCGAATATGTAACGATATCGCGACTATATGCCAGATTTGACAGCTCTGACAGCCGCTTCTCCAACTGTTGTTCTTCCTTCTGCATATGAATAAATCCTAGTATCTGCCTCTCATGCTTGGTTTTTCCATGGAACCGCCGAGAAGATCCTGCAGATCTCCGGAAATATCTACATTCGTCGGTGTCACAAGGAAGATGTAATTAGAAATCTTCTGCAGATTTCCGCTGATCGCAAAAGTCGCTCCTGAAATGAAATCAATGATACGCTGTGCAATCTCAAGATCCATACCTTCCAGATTCAGGATCACAGTACGTCCTGCAAGCAGTGTCTCGGTAATCTCACGAGAATCATCTACAGAAGTCGGTTTTACAACACAGACCTCCATATTCACACCTCTTCTGGCTGCAGGCTGACGCATTGGTGTCACTTTATTTCCAGAGGATGGGGCAAGATGCTTGTCCTCGTCCATATCGAAATCATCAAAATCATCACTTCTGCTCTTCTTGTTTCCGAAAATTGAACGATGCGGTTTTTCATCGAAATCATCATCTTCAAAATCATCATCATAAAAATCATCATCATCGTATTCGTCATCATTCAATTTCATGATATCCAAGAATTTATCAAATACACCCATGTTTACACTCCTATCTTATGCCGTACCCTTTTTGCATAAAGTTATTTTAAAATTGAAAACGTACCTTCTTATCCGGAAATTAAATCTGATAATTTCTGGCACCAAAGATTCCAGTGCCTACACGCACCATAGTCGCGCCTTCTTCGATCGCAACTTCGTAATCATTGGTCATCCCCATTGAAAGTATGCTTACGTTAACATTATCAATGTTTTTATTCATAATGTCAACAGATAATTTATGTAAATTTGCAAAAACAGGACGATTGTCATCTGGATTTTCCACAAATGGTGCGATTGTCATCAGCCCTTTTACGCAAATATGTTGAAATTGTGAAATTTTTTCAATGAAGGGAATGACTTCGTCAACTTTCAGCCCAAACTTACTTTCTTCCTGTGCAACATTTACTTCTACCAGAATATCCTGGATACAATTCTTCTTTGCAGCCTCTTTTTCGATTGTTTCTGCCAGCTTCAAAGAATCCACGGAATGGATCAGTGCCGTTTTTCCGACAATATATTTTACTTTATTTGTCTGAAGATGGCCGATCATGTGCCACTCTATATCCTTTGGCAGAATCTCATATTTTTCTGTCAGTTCCTGCACTTTATTCTCACCGTATACATGTATACCAAGTTGATATGTCTCTTCGATCATTGATACAGGCTTTGTTTTGCTTACAGCGATCAGAGTCACTTCCTCCCGTTTTCTCCCTGCACGGTCACATGCCGCCTGTATACGGCGTTCCACCTCTTTCAGTTGTTCTTTCAACATGTTTCAAGCTCCTTTCCCACTTTAAAATACCACTTCATCCTCTTTTACGTCTTCTCCATCCTGTACGATATGATCATAATTTGACAAGCCGTAAGAATTACCTTCTTTAATAATATAATACTCATCACTCTCACACAGGATCTCAACTGCATTGAATACCGCGTATCCCTGATTGATATTATAAACGCCACTCAACTCTGCCGTTTTTTCTACTGTCATTGTCTCTGATGACTCCGGTTTGATTAAGGTAGTTCCTGCTTTCAGACTCTCCGGATTCACATAGTTTGTCCCGTCATCTGATACATAATAAATCTCAATCTGCTGAAATACCGCGCTGTCCTTATCCTGTATCATCACTCCGGAGTCCGAGCTGTTGCCTCCGGTTGTAATATAATCCTGAGGTATCGCATAACATGATTTTTTGATCACCGAGCTTTTCGGAATCTTCAGTCCGCTCTGATCTTCCAGTATCAACTCTACATTCAAGTAGCGCTTATCTGCATACCGGATCATGGATTTATCAAAATCGAGACACCCATAATATTGTTTTCCTTTTTTCAAAATTGAAAAATCTGCCCATACCGTGTCATTCTCATTATCAAGCCGCACTTTCACAGAATCTGTCTCAGACAGCTCTTTTGCTGTTTGATCCTCCAATGGAATCACAACCGACCAGTCTTCACTGGTGACAAGCTTATAAATCGGTTCTCCGCTTGCTATTTCCATGTTGTCTTCCAGATTTGTACTCTTGTAATTGCTTTTATCAAAATCTGCATCCGTAAAATTGTCTTTTGTCAGACCTTCTTCGCCGTCATATGTCAGAACCATCACACCGTCCCTTGCAGCCGGATATGTTTTTACATCCTGCCCACTCGCAGCGATCACTGCGTCAAGCTGTGCTGTTTTCGTCTGGTCGGATGCATTCTGAAGAGTTTCTGCAACATCTCTTTTCAGACTGTAGACAGAAGAGAATTTCTGTGATGTGAAATTTTCATTAAAATCCTGTGCTTTCAGAACAATCGTTTCCTGCTCCTCTGCGCTCAATGTCGTCTCACTCTGCTCCTGAGACTCTGAAACATCCAACTTCTGCGGCGAAATCGCGCAAATGTTCATGCCTGTCCTGATTTTACTCTGTCCACTCTGATAGTAATTGACATACCCGTCACTTTCCGCATTTACCAGGGTTTCCTCTCTGAGAATCAACCCCGTATATGAATGATCCTTCAAAATACTGCCTTCCCGTACTTCATACACCGTGATCCGTTTCTCTGTGGCATACGCCACCACCGCAACGACCAGATAAATAAAAATCAGTGCGAAAATCAGCGTTCCGATATTCAATTCTCTCTTTGTTTTATATTTATTAATACTGATTGAATTCTTTTTTTGTTTTTCTGGCAAACTTGATACCTCCTTGAAATCAGTCTTAATCCCCTCTTAAATAACTTGTTAATTATAACATTTCTGTATGTATATTTCCAGTTTTTGCGGAAATAATAAAATTATCCCATAGAAAAGGAGGGAACAGTATGAAATGGCTCGATAATACAGCTCTTGTAATTGTCATCATCGGAGCAGTGAACTGGCTGCTTGTCGGAATCTTCCAATTTGATCTGGTGGCGTTCCTTTTTGGAAATTTAAGCTGGCTTTCCAGAATCATTTACACTCTTGTCGGCTTGTGCGGACTCTATCTGATCAGCTTTTTTGGCAGAATCGGGAATTCAGCAAGTGATGTGTAAGTTTCACCCTCTTACGACTTTATATAAAAACGGCAGTTCCATGCGAACTGCCGTTTCAAGTCTTTATTTTCCATTAATTCCCGAACTCATTAATCTTGTCATATTGTCATAGAGAATCGATTTCTGAGACGCTCCCATCACAATCGAAATATATGGACGCCCCTGCTGATCCTGCTCATACAGCACCAGACAAGACCCTGCTTCATCCGTTGTCCCGGTCTTCCCGCCAATCACCTTGACTCCTTCCGGCGCTGCAGCGTCTCCGGATGCATAATAATTGGTAGGCTCCCAGGTCATCGTATACGGTACTCCGGATGCCGATGTAAGATTCGCAGTATAGGATGTCTGCGAAATCATCTCTACAAACTGCGGATTCTGCAGACAGGCATTGAACATCAGATATAAATCATATGCCGTTGTGTAATGATCTTCGTTCTGCAGTCCGTGAGGATTTACAAAATGTGTCCCGGTCGCCCCAAGGTTCCGTGCCTCTTCATTCATCTTATCCACGAATGCCTCCACACTTCCGGATACATGCTCTGCGATTGCAACGGCACAGTCATTCCCCGAATAAAGAAGCAATCCATTCAGCAAATCTCTCAAAGAAAGCTGATCTCCTGCCTGAAGTCCGCATACCTGCTCATCTTCGGCAAAATCAGTCGCACGCTCACTGACCGTGACTATATCATCCAGATTCCCATATTTTAATGCCACATACGCTGTCATGATCTTTGTTGTACTGGCCGGATATAACGGTTCAAAAATCTGATCTGCATAGAGCACATTCTTCCCCTGCACATCAAACAGACCAACGGCATGAAGGGATGCATCCTGTGTGTATCCTTCCATTGCCACATCTGCATCCGTCACACACAGCTGGGAAGCAAACGTTTCCGCTTTGTAAAGACTCTTGCGATAATGTGTCTTCTCATATTCCGAAACAAAATCCTTCGCGTTGTCATGCAGGATCAGCATCAGAGTACCGATCAATGCCAGAAACAGTAAAACTGCCACAACAATTCCTGCAATTGCGCCTTTTCCAATTCCGGTTCTTTTTTGTACTTTTTTACTCCTGCTTCGCTTTTTACTTGTAGATTTCACGCCAGTCCAAATCTCCTCTGTCCAGGGCCAGAACCAATGCCTCTGCTGTAGCAATGTTCGTAGCCATCGGAATGTTATACATATCACACAGTTTTACAATATCATTTACATTCGGTTCATGCTTCTTTGGTGCAAGCGGATCCCTGAAAAAGATCAGAAGATCGATCTCATTATGCTCGATCTGTGCTCCCAGCTGCTGATTTCCGCCAAGATGTCCCGGCAGAAACTTATGAATGCTCAGATTGGTAACACTTTCTACCAGTCTTCCAGTTGTCTCTGTCGCATACAGGTTATGCTTACACAATATTCCTCTGTATGCAATGCAGAAGTTCTGCATCAGTTTCTTTTTTGCATCATGTGCCACTAATCCTATGTTCATACACTTTCGTCTCCTCTATTGATATTTTTTAGGCTGCAGGCCGACATTCAGAACCAACCCGATTCCTGCAAAAAAGCAGACAAGGGATGTCAGTCCATAACTTACAAACGGAAGGGATATTCCTGTATTCGGAAAAATTCCTGTCGCCACACTGATATTGATAAATGTCTGAATCCCTACCAGTGCGCCAACACCCCCGCAGATGATGCGCCCTCCGGTGTCTTTTGCCCTTAAACCTATCACAATACATTCTATCACAATCAATAATAACAAAATTATGACCACACAACAACCCACAAATCCTAATTCTTCACCAATAATTGCAAAAATAAAGTCTGTCTGCGGTTCCAAAATAAAATTTCCGTTTTTTACTGATGTTGTAGCATCGCTGTTGTATCCTTTCCCGTTCAACTGCCCGGATCCGATCGCCATCACGGAATTCAGCTGCTGATATGCTTCCTCCGTGGCATATGCCTCCGGTTCCAGCCATGCCAGAATACGCTTCTGCTGGTAATCCTTTAAAAACGGTTGATTCGGCTGCACCACAATTCCGATCACCAAAGCGATCGTAGGAATTGTGATCGCCAGCACTGTGCCAATGAATTTATAGCTCAGACCGGCCATAAACATGATCACACAGAACAATGCTGCAATACAGATCGTTGCCGAAAGACTCGGCTGCTTATATACAAGGAGCAAAGATGGTATGATCAGACCGATTGCTTCCAGAATCGTCTTTTTCTTATTGATCTGTTCTTCCCTGTCAGCCAAAAATCTGGCAAAAAACAAGATCGTGATCAATTTTGTCAGATCTGAAGGCTGAAACTGCACAAATCCAAGATCCAGCCATCTTGTCGCACCATTTGCCTCTGTCCCAAGAAAAATAACAGCCAGAAGTAAGGCAATATTTACCACATACATCAGCCAGTAGAAATTCAGGATCCACTTGTAATCGATCAGTGAGATCACACCCATGGCAAGCAGACCTAATCCCACGCCCATGATCTGTCTGGGCTGATACTCTGCATTTGCACTCCCCACCATAAATACGCCGATCACAGAAACTGCCAGTACCAGCAAGATCAGAGTGAATTTATAATCTTTCAAATTGTATCGCTGTTTAAGATTTAAAAATTGAAGTTTCAATTATTTTCTCCTGTTATTTTAATATGTATATCTGAATGTGTTATCTCTATCTGAACCGCTTCCGGTTTTAGTTCTATGTATTTTGAAATCGTATAGTAAATGTCTGAAGTCATTCTCTCAGACATATCGGGTGTACACATAAGCCGATCCGCAATGAGCAGATTCCGGAGTCTGTCTTTCGCAATGTGAACAGATGGTACACTCATATCTGCCCCTCCTAATTCTTTTTGAACAGATCTCTGAATTTCGAGAACAGTCCTTCTGATCTTCCAAAGTCAGTAATCGGAATTTCCTCCCCGAGAAGCCTGCGGCAGATATTTGCATATGCTTTTCCTGACATGCAGTCCTCTCCCACGATCGGCTCACCCTGGTTTGTCGCGATCACAACCTGCTCATCATCCGGGATCACACCAAGCAGATGAATCGCCAGAATCTCTGTCACATCCTCCACGGACATCATGTCTCCCCGCTTCACCATGTCGATCCGCAGACGATTGATGATCAGATCATTGTTTTTAATCCCGTGCGCTTCCAGCAGACCGATGATGCGGTCTGCATCCCGGATCGCAGACACTTCCGGTGTTGTCACTACAATCCCTCTGTCAGCTCCGGCAATCGCATTTTGGAACCCCTGCTCGATTCCTGCCGGGCAATCCAGCAAAATATAATCAAACTCCGTTTTCAGCTCTTCGATCAGTTTTTTCATCTGTTCCGGAGAAACTGCGGTCTTATCCTTTGTCTGTGCCGACGGCAGCAGATACAGTTCCGGAAAACGCTTATCCTTAATCAGTGCCTGTTTCAGACGGCATCCGCCTTCGATCACATCCACAAGATTATATACGATCCGGTTTTCCAGGCCCATAACCACATCCAGATTGCGAAGTCCGAGATCGGTATCGATCACCACTACTTTTTTCTGCAGCTGCGATAACCCAATCCCTATATTTGCTGTTGTCGTCGTTTTTCCAACACCGCCTTTTCCCGATGTAATGACAATCACTTCTCCCATGTCTATTCTCCCTTTCACACTTAAGTTCATATTTGTCTACAGCGAATCCAGAACAAGTCTGTTTTCACCCATGACTGCTATCTGCGGGTGCTTAAAAGACTGTCTGCAGATGGCAAGCAGCGATCTGCCTGCTTTGACATCTCCGATACGCATATATGCAGGTTTCATGGATAACGCGGCCACATAGGCTTTGTCATCCCCGCAGGCTCCTGCATGAACAGATCCTTCCAGTCTGCCAAGAATCACAACGTTGCCCTTTGCGATCACTTTTGCCCCATACTCCACATCTCCGAGTATAAGAACACTGGTATCTGATTCCAGAATCTGCCTTTTTCTGAGAGTTCCCCGATAGAACTGCCCGTCCTTTTGCCGAACATTCGTCATTGTGTGTTCTATCACGCTTTTGTATGCCATTTCTTTTGTCTGATTCCGGTCTATGATACAGACCACATCAATCCCGGCTGTTTTCGAGATCAACTCTAATAACTGATCCTCTTCTGCCTGTGAAAGCAGGCGGTCTTTAAATTCGACCGCCATCTTTGCTCCTTCAAAAAATTTGATCGAAGCCTTCAGCTTCCGTTCCATCTCCCGAAGCAGTTTGGAAAATTCCGCCTGTGGATTCAGATGGATCTCCAGACCGTACCGGCTGCTTTTGAGCATTACCAGCTTGTCCATACACCTCACATCCTTTTTTAGTCACCGGCTGTAACAGCGCCAAGCTGTGCTGCCTTTCCGGTAACAAGTTTATCGGAATCTGATATCTTGTAATAGCTCTTGACAATATCTCTTCCGATTTCTGCTGTATAAGCGGAACTATATCCATTTGCAATTCGCACGGCAACTGCGATCTCAGGGTTTTCTGCCGGTGCAAATCCGACAAAAAGTACATGGTCCGGATGGATCTCACTCTGCTGTGCAGTACCTGTCTTACCTGCCATGGAAATCTCCATTCCGTTGAACTGGGACATATCCTGAACCATGGCGATCATTCCCTGATGAAGCAGATTCCATGTATTGTCACTGATATCATCGATCGTGTTTGTCACTTCCGGCTCATATTCTTTGATCACTTTACCGTTCACATCTGTGGTCTTATCAAGCAATGTCAGCTTATATACAGTTCCTCTGTTTGCAACTGCAGCCACATAGCGGTTCAGCTGACTGACTGTAAAGTTGTTTGTTCCCTGACCGATCGCACTCTGTACCGAATATTCATCCGATATCTGCGGTTCGCTCTCCGGAATCTCTACTCCGGATTTTTCACCCAGTCCAAATTCTTTTGCGTATTTTGCAAGTGTGTCTGTGCCTTTATTGCTGTCGTATTCTTGCCCGTTCATGCCAAGCTCGTATCCGATGTTATAAAAATAATCGTTACAGGAATCACGAAGTGCAGTCACAACATTCTCATAGCCATGAGCACCCGGATATATCCAGCATTTTGGGTTCGGTGTGATTTTATCGAAAACTCCGGTACAATAAAATGTCGTATCTGCTGTCACAATCCCTTCTGTAAGTCCTGCCGCTGCTGTCAGCATCTTGTACGTAGATCCCGGCGCAGTACGCTCCTGCGTGGCATTGTTATAGAATGGTCTGGACAGACCGGTAACCAGCTGATTGTAGTATTTCGAGTCCATGGTATTGGACAATCGGTTATTGTCATAGCCCGGATAAGAAACACATGCCAGCACCTCACCGGTATTGGGATCACTGACTACCGCGGATCCCGTACAAGGCTCCAGAGCCAGCTGTCCCGGAGTAATCTCCAGATTTTCAATTTTCTGACACAGCCAGGTATACGGATTGACACTTCCGTTATTCAGACCATTGTACGCAGCCTCATCCATCGGAAGTACCCCCTGCTCATATACCATGGCACAGATCTGTGCCCCACTGATACCCTCTGATTTTATAAGATATTTATAGAGAAGTTTGTCGAAATCTGCATCTGAATTCAAATATTCTTCTAAAAATTTCAAAATTCCCTGATAAATCTCTCCGGAATCAGAATATTTCTGCTCTGCCACTTCCTCTGACAGCTTGGATGTATCGATCCAATTCTTCGAAATGGCATAATTTAAATACTGGTTCAGATTGATCGTTTCCTCTTTTGCCCACGCAAGATACGTCTCATCTTTTGTATCCACCAGATCCATATTTAAAATCCCAGTGTTCTTAGCAAGCACGGTATCACATACATAATCCATATAGGCCTGCATTTCTTTTGACAAGTCCTTGTAGGCTGTTGCACCCGCATTATTCAATTCTGCCAGAATCTCTTGGATCACACTTGCCTTACGGTTGGTAAAAATTTCATACACTGTTTTTTCCACTGCTTTTGCATCTGCCGCACCGAAATGCGTCTCATCCAGAATCTCGTTCGCAATAAATGCATTGTAGGCATCATCTACCGGAATGATAATCTCACTTGAATCATTTGTTGTACTCGGATCGTAATTCATTACATTACGAAGTTTTGACCTTACGATTCCTGCCAGCTTTTCCTCCAGCAGTTTATAGGTCTGCTCCTGAAGATCCTTATCAATTGTCAGATATACATCATTTCCTGCTCCGGGATCTTTTTTGCTTACCGTATCCGTTACTTTCCCGACATTATCCGTATAATAGCTGATCTCACCTTTCGTTCCCTGAAGCACCTCATCCATGGTCTGCTCCAGTCCAGATTTTCCGACAATATCAGAAAGTGAATACTTTTTCTTCTGCTCTTTTGTCAGCGCATCATATTCCTCCTGGGAAATCTTTCCGGTATAGCCGATGATCGACGCAAAATACTTGCTGTCCGTATACCGGCGCAGGGAGTCCTCTGCAATATCTACCCCATCCATCTGATCCAGATTTTCCATGATCGCCGCCACCGTCTCATCGCTGACATCGGATGCGAGCACTGTCGGAATATACTTCTGGAAACTGTTGAGTCCGATGGCATAACGCATGGTCACAAGCTTTAAAACATGACTCTTGTCCAGATTTTTATCATCGATCCCATACCCGTACGTATCATCTGTACAAAGATAATGGATCACATCTTCCGCAGACTGCTGTTTTTGCGCGTCTGAAAGTTCATCAATTGTTTTCTTTCCATAAACATCTGCAATAAACCGCAGTTTTAATGTCTCATCCGTCTGCAGAAACTGATAGTTTCCCGCAGAATCCAGAACAACGCCAAAGTCACTGATCACAGAATCGCCATGCGCTTCTACAATCTGCATAACTTTCTCCAGAATTCCGTTGATCGTATCATTTTTCTTGGAATCATTGGTAATATTGTCCTCAAATGTGACGGAATAGGCAAGCTCATTATATGCCAGAAGATTGCCGTTCCTGTCATAAATATTGCCTCTTGTTCCTGACAGTTCTCTTGTCTTTTTGATCTGCAGCTTGTAGTTGTTCAGATAGTAGTCTCCCTTTACGATCTGAAGATAAAACAGTCTGTTCACCAGGATCGCAAACATTACGCAGAATGCAAGGATCAGAACAGTCAGCCGGGAATTTACGATACGATGAAACACTTCTTTGATTTTCTCAAACAAATTTACTTGCACTCCTTTTTTCTTCTGCTTCCAGTTTCTGGTTGATCCACAGGATCAGCTGATACAAAATGAGCGTAACCCCAACTGTATAGATCAGTTCCGGAATGATTACATGCATCAGATAATAAACAAAATCAAATTCACCTCTGAGCATGAACATCAAAAAGTAGATCAACAGCCCGTATACAAACTCGCTTCCTGCGATCAGCAGTAACGGAAGCTTGATGTCTTCGTCAAAATAAGTTTCACTGAACAGGCCATTCACATAGCCGATCATCAGATAGATCAGTGCATACAGCCCCAGCACCGTTCCAAACTGAATATCGATCAGAAGTCCCGAAAAAAATCCGATCCACATTCCTGTTTTCGGCCCGCGCATAAAACCATAGGCAGCTGTCACAATCAACAGCAGATTCGGCTTCACAGATGCCAGTTCCAGAGATGGAAATAAGGTACATTGAAGAAGATAACATGCCAGCATGATCACAACCGTGATCACAAATCGTTTTAATTTGATCTTTTTCATCTTGGCAGGCTCCTTTCTCTACTCACTCTGATCTGTTCCTGTCATTTCCGCCTTTGTCGTTGTAATGACAAGCACCTCCTGCAGATTTTTAAAATCTACCACAGGAGTGATATAGCCGGAACGGGTCAGATTGTTTGCATCTACATTGATCTCGCTGACATAACCGATCAAAAGTCCCTGCAGATATTTATCACTGATGTGAGAAGTGACGATCTGCTCCCCTACCTCTACATCATGATCATTATTTTCCATCTGTTCAAACCGGATCTTCCCTTCTCCGATCAAAGAAAGGTCTCCTCTTACGATACATTTGTCAGAAGTAGAAAGTGCCATACCGCTGACGTTGCTGGAATCATCAATAATCGCACGTACCGTTGCCCAGGTCGGACCTGTCTGAGTCACGATCCCGACGAGTCCACTTCCTGCCAGCACATTCTGATCTACTTTGATGCCGTCATTACTTCCCTTATCAATCGTAAATGTACTAAACCAGTTTCCGGAGTCCTTCCCGATCACACGGGCTCCCACTTTCGGATATTCTGCATAAGTCTGATCCAGCTTGTACAGATCCTGAAGACGGTCCAGTTCGTATTTTTCCTCCTGAAGATTACTGTTTTCCGTGGTCAGCTGATCCACCTGCTTCTGAAGTTTTTTATTTTCTTTTTTCAGCTGTTTCAATGTCTCAAAATTTTCACTGACATCTCCGATCCATGTGCCGATCTGACTGATGCCTTTCTGCATGGGAATCACCGTGATATCAGCCACTCCCCGGAAGGGTCCTTCTACCTTCTCTGCAAACACAGAAAAAATCATCAGTAAAACGCAAACCAGACTCGTTCCCAGAAGCCAGTACTTATTTGACCTGGATTTTTGATTTTTTTTCTTCATATTATCTCAACCACCTATAATCTTCATCTGACATCTCGTATGCCAGGTTTCTGTAATGTTTATCGGAAATGATCGTGCGCAGTCCCTTCACTGCACATAATTCAGGATTCTTGTGTGCAGTCACAAGAAGGCCGGTACTCTGTCGCAGATATGCCGGGAGACCATGCGAACGTGCAAGACCTCCTGTCAGATAAATCCCTGATTTTAAAATCTCACTCCGGACATCCGGCGGTGTACGCTCGATCATGGACTGGATCGCTCTTACAATCTCCGAAAGAGAATCTTTCATTGCAGCCCGAACCAGACCATCCGAGATCTGCCTGGCCCCTGGAACTCCCATTGCCAGATCTCTTCCCGCCACTGTCAGCTTCCTTCGGTTTGTGTTTTTTAAAATACCGCACTGCCATCTGAGCTGTTCTGCTGTAATCCGTCCGATCAGAAACTCCTTATTGTGCCGCACACTGCCCACGATTGCTTCATCTAAAGCCGCACCTCCCACAGGCAGCAGACGGCTCAGCACCGTTTTTCCGCCCGAAAGAACCGAAAGCTCAGTTGTCTCACCGCCAAAATTGACCACAAATATGCCTTTTGCCGAAAAGACATCCAGTCCTATCCCCACTGCATCCGCAATTGCACGATCGACAATCCGGACTGTTTTTGCCCGTGCAGCTGAATGATGCACCAGATCATAAAACGCTTTCTTTTCCACTTCTGTCACATCCGTTGGCGCTGCGATCACATACTCTGCTCCGTTTGGGTATCTCCCTTCCCGCTTCAGCAATGCGCGCAGAAGATACTGCATCTCATGAAAGCGGGCAATCACGCCGTGATGCATGGGAAATACCACCTGAATATTCTCAGGTGCCTTCTCATACATTGCATAGGCCGCATTTCCGACCGCAAAAATATCTTTTTCATCCCGGATTGCAATCACATTTTTGGCACTGCGGATCCGGTCTCTTCTCTTATCATATATCTTGATCTCATATGTGCCCAGATCCAGGCCATATATATTTCTGAACATGCGTCTTGTCCCCTTATTGCAGTTCTTATCGTACCAGTCCCTTTTCTCTGAGACTGACATAACAATTATCCCCGATCACGATATGATCTAACAGTTCCACACCGATCAGCCGCCCCGCCTCCTGAATCCGTCTGGTGATCAGCACATCCTCTTTACTCGGTGTCGGATCTCCACTCGGATGGTTATGCAAAAGCACAATGGACACTGCATTCTTCTGCAGTGCCTCCACAAACAGCTCCCTCGGTGAAATCACTGCTGAATTCACGGTTCCCTTCGAGATATCCGTCTCCCCGATCAGTCTGGATTTTGTATTCAAAAGCAGCAGTTTCATCTGTTCCTGATTTGCATGTCTTAAATCTTCCATATAATATCTGGCAATGGACGCCGGGTTTGAAAAATTCAGTCCCTCCTGTGCGGTTGCTTTTGCAAGACGTCTGCTAAGCTCCGCCAGACACAAAATCTGGATAGCCTTTACCTTCCCGATTCCTTTGATCTGCATCAGCTGTTCGTACGTCCACTGGTGAAGATTCAGCACACCCTTCTGCGAAAATACAGGATGTAAGATCTTATCCGCCAGCTGAAGCGCATTCTCTCCTCTGGTACCTGTACGTAGCAAAACAGCAAGTAATTCGCTGTCCGTCAAATTACTTGCTCCGAACCGCTCACATCTTTCATAAGGGCGCTCTTCACATGCCATTTCTTTCATATTTGCTTTTTTCATAAAAATATGAATGATAACACAATACAGTGATTTATTTTAGCACAATTTAAAAATCATGTATAGGTCTGACCTCTTAAATTTTTATGAAGATTCTATGACCCGATCTTGTTATATTTTTTCAGCACCGCCTCTGCCACTTTCATTCCATCCATGGCAGCCGAGGTGATTCCTCCTGCAAATCCTGCGCCTTCTCCGCATGGGAAAATCCCCTTGATCTCACTCTCCATATTCTCATCTCTTGGAATTTTCACTGGAGAAGACGTACGGCTTTCTACACCTGACAAAAGCGTATCTCCATCTGAGAATCCTGTGATCTTATGTTCAAACTGCCGCATTCCCTCCTCAATGGATTCTGCCAGCACTTGCGGGAAAATTCCACGCACATCTCCAAACGCATATGCCCCTTTCATCTGAGGCTCTACGTTTCCAAACGAAGTGCTGATCTGATTTTTGCAGAAATCTTCCAGTCTCTGAACCGGGATTTTTCCGCCTCCCGCTCGAAAGGCACGTTCTTCGAGCTTTCGCTGAAATTCCATTCCTGCAAGCGGATGTTCACTTCCGTAATCTTCCGGAGTCACCGTCACGATAATGGCGCTGTTCGCATTTTCTCCTGCTCTTGCATGATAACTCATTCCGTTGACAGCCAGACGTCCTTCTTCGGAGGATGCATTGACTACATATCCTCCCGGACACATGCAGAAAGAGTATACGCCTCTTCCATTTTCCAGTTTTGCTGTCACTTTATAAGGCGCTGCAGGAAGTCCCGGCACAGACTCTGCTCCATATTGAGAGGCATTGATCATTTTCTGCGGATGCTCGGCGCGCACACCTACCGCAAATGATTTTGCCTGCATTGGAAGATTCTTTTCATAGAGCATCTCAAATGTATCTCTTGCGCTGTGTCCCACTGCAAAGATCACGGTATCGGTCTCCAGCTCTTCCTCCTGATTGACCTGCACTCCGACAAGTGATGTCTCATCAAGAACAATATCCGTCACCTGACTGTGAAACCGTACTTCTCCTCCGGCTCCACAGATCGCAAGCCGCATATTTTTTACCACCCGGATCAGAATATCCGTTCCGATGTGGGGCTTCTGTTCGTATAAAATCTCCGGCGGTGCCCCGAATCTTACAAAGGTTTCCAACACAAAACGATTTCGCCCGGATGTATCTTTGACCAATGTGTTGAGCTTTCCATCCGAAAAAGTTCCGGCGCCTCCCTCTCCGAACTGTACATTCGACATTGGATTTAAAATCCCGCTTTTCCAGAATTCCTCTACATCACGCTGTCTTTCCTCTACACAGGCACCCCGCTCCAGAAGGATTGGTCTACATCCTGCCAAGGCAAGGATCCATGCACAAAACAGACCTGCAGGGCCGCTTCCTACAACAACCGGACGCTTTTTCGGTGTTTCTCCTTCCAGTTTTGGCATCTGATAGTACACATCCTGTGTCTTCTGAACATTCTTTGGATGTTTTTTGAGTACCTCTTTTTCTTTTTTCACCTGTACATCGATACTGTATACATAGTACAGTTCCGGCTTTTTCCGCGCATCTATGGACTGTCTGCGGATTTCAAATTTCTGCAGCTCTTCCGGACGGATCTTCAATTCCCGTACCAGTTTTTTCTTTAGCTGTTCTTCGCTGTGTCCTACTTTTAATTTTAACTGATTAATTCGTAACATCTGCTGCCTCTCTTCCTGCAATCCATCCGCTGGACCATGCCCACTGCAGATTATATCCGCCGCAGATCCCATCCACATCCAGTATCTCTCCGGCAAAATAAACGCCCGGTACATAACTTGACTCCAGGGTATCTTCCTTCACTTCTTCTGTAGAGACTCCGCCGCAGCATACCTGAGCCTGTTCAAACGAATTTGTCCCTTCCACATTCACCTCAAACTGCTGAATCAGACGGACAAGCGTTCTTAGTTCTTCCTCAGAATATGTTCCCACCGGCTTTTCTTTGGAAATGCGACTACATTTGACCCACAGAGCAATCATTTTTTTGTGAAACAGCCCGGTTAAGAATTCTTCTGCCGTCTTTTGCGGCCGAAGTCTCGCACGCTCTGCCAGAAATACTGTAAACTCTTCCTCAGACATCTGAGGCATAAAATTTAAGACCGCTGTTACTTCCTGTTTGTTGTAAAGCGCCTTTGCTGCAAAACGACTGACCTGAAATACCGGAATCCCGGAAATACCATACTGCGTCAGCTGAATTTCTCCGGTATCCCGACAAACACAGTCCCCATCCACATATAAAGATACACATCCCTGTATGCGCACTCCGGCGATACTCTGAAAGAATTTTCCCTTGCATTTAAGCTGTACCAACGCCGGAAGTACCGGGACGATCCGGTGTCCCATTTTTTTTGCGATCGCATATCCGGAACCATCAGAACCTGTAACAGGAGCCGCCTTGGATCCTGCTGCCAGGATCACCCGGTCTGCGGTCACATTCCCATTTCCGGTTCGGATGACAAACCGGTTCTTTTTCGGAATGATTTCCAGAACTTCTGTCTCTGTGTGCACTTCCACACAAAGCCGCTCCATCTCCATGCGAAGGGAATCTAAAACCGCACCGGCCTGATCCGAGTTTGGATAGAGATATCCGTTTCTGTTTTTCGCATATACACCGATGTTCTGGAAAAACTCCACTGTCTTTTTCTCATCAAACTGTGTGATGACCCGCCACGGAAACTTAGGATCATCACTGCGATAACACTGAGGTGTCTGTACAAGATTTGTAAAATTGCATCTTCCGTTCCCGGTGGAAAGGATCTTCTTTCCCACCCGGTCTTTATGCTCCAGCACAACTGTATGTGCGCCGTGCTCTGCTGCCGAAATAGCCGCCATCATCCCGGCTGCTCCTGCGCCGATCACAACAACTTTTCTCATGGTCTCTCCTTTTGGTTTTATTTTAATCGTTCCAGTTCAATCACTCCTGCATCGATCATATTCTGCAGTGATTTTAAAATTCCAAGCTTTGCATGCGGCCAGGTCAGTCCGCCCTGGAAATAAACTGCATACGGTGGTTTAATCGGTCCATCTGCACTTAATTCAATAGAAGAACCCTGCACGAACGCACCTGCCGCCATGATCACATCACTGTCATATCCCGGCATTGCCCACGGTTCCGGACTGACATAGCTGTCCACAGGCGCCGCCGCCTGAATTCCCTTACAGAATGCGATCACACCCTCTGCACTGCCAAGCTCCACGGCCTGGATAATATCATGTCTGGACTCTGTTCCGTTCGGAATCACTCCATATCCCAGTCTTTCATAAATATTTGCCGCAAACACCGCACCTTTTACCGCACTGTTGACTACAGTCGGCGCCAGGAAAAATCCCTGATAGAACGACTGCATGACACCGAGAGATGCTCCCACCTCTTTTCCGAGTCCCGGAGAAGTCAGACGGTATCCGCAGTTCTCGATCAGATCTTCTCTTCCCGCAATATAGCCCCCGATCGGCGCCAGACCGCCTCCAGGATTTTTGATCAGGGAACCAACGATCATGTCCGCTCCCACATCACTTGGTTCAATCTTTTCTACAAATTCTCCATAACAGTTGTCCACCATACAGATCACATCCGGCTTGATCTCCTTGATAAAGGCGATCAGCTCTCCGATCTTCTCCACGGAATAGCTTGGTCTTGTCTGATATCCCTTGGATCGCTGGATCGTCACCAGTTTCGTCCGCTCATTGATTGCCTCCCTGATTGCAGGATAATCAAAATAACCGTCTTCCAAAAGCTCCACCTGACGGTATGTGATCCCATACTCTGCCAGAGAACCTTTTGACGGGCGAATCCCGATCACTTCCTCCAGCGTATCATATGGTTTTCCCACCGGCGAGAGCAGTTCGTCTCCCGGACGTAAGTTTGCTGCAAGGGCAAGGGCAAGGGCGTGCGTTCCACAGGTAATCTGCGGACGAACCAATGCCGCTTCTGTATGGAATGTACTGGCGTATACCTGCTCCAGTGTGTCTCTTCCCATATCGTTGTAGCCATACCCGCTGGCGTAGTTGAAACACCCCTCACTGACCTTATTTTCCTGCATGGCATGGAGCACCTTTAACTGATTGTACTCTGCCACTTCATCCATCTGTGAGAACCGTTCCTTTAATCCCGCCTCTATTGTCTGTCCAAACTCGTAAACTTCCTTCGAAATCCCCAGCTTCTCATACATCGTCTCTGTCATACACTCTCTCATTTTATTTCCTCTTCTTTCTGTGGAAAGATCTCCCGAACCTTTAATTCTTTCAGAATTCTCTCCAGTATCTTTTCTTCCTGATATCCATATTCCTGCTTGTTGATCCAGATCACATCCCGTTCCCGTTTAAACCAGGTGATCTGACGTTTTGCAAAATGTCTGGTATCTCTTTTGATAATTTCTTTTGCCTCTTCCAGCGTACATTCCCCGTCCAGATAAGCAAAAATCTCTTTGTATCCCAGCCCCTGCATGGACACCATCCCTCTTGTATAGCCACGTTCTTGAAGCGCCGTAACTTCTTCTACAAGTCCCTCCTCAAACATAGCATCCACTCTTTTGTTGATTCGCTCATAAAGATTGACCCGGTCATCATTCAACACAAAATAGGCAGAATTATAGGCAGATTCTTTTTCCCGTTCTTTGGCATTGTGTTCGGAAATCTTTTCACCGGTCTGATGATAGAATTCCAGGGCACGGATCACACGTTTTACATTGTTGGCATGAATTTCAAGCGCCGCCTTTTCATCCACCTGCCGCAGCATCTGATGCAGCTTTTCTGCACCTTCTTCCTGTGCCAGTTCTTCCAGCTCTTTCCGGTAGGAATGATCCTCCTCATTGTTTTCAAACGAAATGTCGTACAACAGAGCCTGGATATAAAACCCGGTTCCACCTACAACAATAGGGATATGTCCTCTCTGATAGATCCCATCCAGCGCTTCTTTTGCCATCTGCTGGAATTTCACCACATGGAACTCTTCCTCCGGCTCCAGCACATCGATCAGATGGTGCGAGATCCCTTGCATCTCTTTTGGCCGAATCTTCGCAGATCCGATATCCATATGCCGGTAGACCTGCATGGAATCTGCGGAAATGATTTCTCCGCCAATCGCTTTGGCAAGTCCGATTGAAGCAGCGGTTTTTCCAACTGCTGTAGGACCGGTCAATATAATCAATGGTTTCTTCATCTATACAATCCTCTTAAATTTCTTTTCCAGTTCCCGCTGTGTCATTGCGATGATCGTCGGACGTCCATGCGGGCAGTGATATGGATTCTCCAGCAATAACAGTTCCCCGATCAGTGCGTCTGCCTCCTGCGCGGAAAGCCGGTTATTGCCTTTCACCGCTGCTTTACATGACATAGATGCCACTTTCTCATCAATAAGCTCCGGTGTCATGGAGGTGCTGATCCCATCTGCCAGATCGTCCAGCATTTCCAACAGCAGCTCTTTTTTGGCGATTCCAAACAAATTGTCCGGAATGGCGCGCACTGCATATTCCTCTCCGCCAAACGGTTCGATCTCAAATCCGATCCTTGTAAACCGGTCCATATTTTCATTCAGCACCTGCGCCTCCTGCATAGACAGGCTCAGGATGATCGGCGGACTTAAATACTGAGCGGTAAATTCTCTGTTCTTCATCTCTTTTAACGTGCGTTCATATAACACCCGCTCATGAGCAGCATGTTGATCAATGATATACAGACTGTTCTCAAATTCCACCAGCCAGTATGTCTCAAATACCTGCCCGATCAGCTTATACTCTGCTTTCTTCTCCCGTTTCAGAAGATGCTCCTCAAACAAATTTAACTGCTCTGCTTTTTCTTCTGTTACAGGTTTCGTTTCATAGACAGGTGTTTCCCGGATCAATTCCGGCTGTTCTTCTGCCTGCTTTTGCGGCTGCTTCTCCACTTCCTTTGCACGGGCAAGTGCATCTTTGATCCTCTCCGCCTGAGCCTGCGGCCGGAAGATCTGCTCTTTTTTTGCGACTTCTGCCGAAGAATTGCGCTGATGATAGGAAAGAACTCTCTCCTTCATCTTCTTCATGAAATATGCTTCGTCATGGGGTTCTTCTTTTTCTTCTGGCTTTTTCTCCATTGGCCGCGGTGCTGTTTTGGGCTTTAATAAAAACGGACTTTCACTCTTTGGCTGTGAAATTACTTTTGGAGCCGGCGCCTCCACCTGAGGAATGAGTTCCGGCTCCAGAAGGGTTCTGTGAACCCCCTCATACACAATATTATAGACATCCTGCTGCCTCTGAAACCGCATTTCCATTTTGGTCGGATGCACATTTACATCGATCTTCTCACCATCCACCTGAAAGTGGATGACTACGAACGGAAACTTGTGCTGCATGAGAAAGTCCTTGTATGCATCTTCGATTGCTTTGGAGAGCATCGCATTTTTCACATACCGCCCGTTTACAAAATAATTTTCAAAATTCCGGTTTCCTCTGGTGATCACCGGTTTTCCAAGATATCCTTTCATCACCAGACCATCCATGGAATAATCCAGTTCGATCAGATTTGCCGCGGCCTCTCTCCCGTAAATGCTGTAGATTACATCCTTTAATTTTCCATTTCCAGATGTCCGCATTTTTGTCTGTCCGTTATTGATAAAAGTAAATGCAACCTCCGGGTGAGAAAGTGCAAGGCGCATGAGCAGATCCTGTACATGCCCGGCCTCTGTCATCGGTGTTTTTAGAAACTTCCGTCTGGCAGGCACATTATAAAACAACTGCCGCACAAGGAAGGTCGTCCCGTCCGGTGCCCCGGCATCCTCCAGACTCTGCTCCACTCCGCCTTCGATCACATAGCGGGTTCCAAATGTATCCTCCTTCGTCTTGGTGATCAGCTCCGTCCTTGTCACCGCAGAGATACTGGAAAGTGCTTCTCCCCGAAATCCGAGTGATGCAATATGTGCCAGATCTTCCACTTTGCGGATCTTGCTCGTGGAATGGCGCAAAAATGCATTGCGGATATCTTCCCGTTCAATCCCGCTTCCATTGTCCGTGACGCGGATCAAAGAAATCCCTCCATCCTGAATCTCCACGGTAACAGAGGCAGCTTTTGCATCAATGGAATTCTCTACGAGTTCTTTGACGATCGACGCCGGCCGCTCAATCACTTCACCTGCGGCGATCTTATCTATTGTAATCTGATCTAAAACCTGAATCTGCGGCATCTGTGTTCTCCTTTACTTTCTACCAGCGGTTCTTTAGTTTATTCTGCAGACGATAAATGGTATTGAGTGCATCGACAGGCGTCAGATTTCCCACATCAATGCTCTTTAATTCTTCCAGAACGTCATCGTCTTTTACCGTATCAAACAATGACATCTGCGCCATATCCACCTCGTCATATTTTTTCGTCTTCTGTTTTTTCTTCTGCTCTTTTTCTCTGGATGCGATCTCACTGACTCTGGTCGTAATATCCTCATCACTCAGCTCTTCCACGATCTCTTTTGCGCGTGTGATCACAACATCCGGAACTCCCGCCAGCTTTGCCACCTGGATTCCATAGCTCTTATCCGCTCCGCCTTTTACGATCTTGCGAAGGAACACAATATCGTCTCCCTTTTCCTTTACCGCAATACAGTAATTGTTGACATTGTGAATCTTGCCCTCCAGCTCTGTCAGCTCATGGTAGTGTGTCGCAAAAAGTGTCTTCGCACCAAGCAGTTTGTTGTCGCTGATATACTCCACGACTGCCCAGGCAATGGACAATCCGTCAAAGGTACTGGTTCCTCTTCCGATCTCATCCAGGATCAGAAGGCTCTTAGATGTGGCATTTCTGAGAATATTGGCAACCTCTGTCATCTCTACCATAAAGGTACTCTGTCCGGATGCCAGATCATCGGATGCCCCCACACGGGTGAAAATGCGATCCACCAGACCGATATTAGCACTGGATGCCGGAACAAAAGATCCAAGCTGTGCCATTAAAACGATCAGCGCCGCCTGTCTCATATACGTAGACTTTCCAGCCATATTCGGTCCCGTGATAATGGAAATCCGCTGTTTTTTATCATCCAGATAGGTATCGTTGCTGATAAACATATCGTTTGGGATCATCTTTTCCACCACAGGATGCCGTCCGTCCTTGATATCGATCACACCTTGTTCATTGATCTTCGGACGCACATAATTGCTGCGTTCTGCCACCAGAGCAAGCGATGCAAACACATCCACTTTTGCGATCGCTTTCGCAGTCGTCTGGATGCGCTCCACCTGGGCAGCGATCTGATTGCGGACATCACAATAAATCTCATATTCCAGCGCATACAGTTTGTCTTCTGCACCAAGAATGGTATCTTCCAGTTCTTTTAATTCCGGGATAATGTAACGCTCTGCGTTGGCAAGTGTCTGTTTCCTCGTATAATAATCCGGAACCATATCCTTAAATGAATTCGTCACTTCCAGATAATATCCAAACACTTTGTTGTACTTGATCTTCAGATTTTTGATCCCGGTCTTTTCCCGTTCTTCTGATTCCAGCTTTGCAAGCCAGTCCTTTCCTTCTGATTTTGCGCGGCGCAGAGTATCCACCTCTTCGCTATAGCCATCCCGGATAATCCCGCCTTCTTTCATCGCAAGAGGCGGCTCTTCTGCAATCGCTTCTTTGATCAGCGCAGAAATATCCTCCAGCGGATCCAGTTCTTCTTTTATCTCCTCCAAAAGAGGGGCACGCAGATCCTCCATAATACAGCAGATCGGCGGAAGCATCGTCAGAGAGCTTCCAAATGCAGTCAGATCCCTCGGGTTCGCAGAACCATATGTAATCTTCGTCACCAGACGCTCCAGATCGTAAACCGGTGAGAGATATTCCCGGATCTCTTCTCTGCAGATCGCCTGCTCTTTCAATTCCTCCACAGCATCCAGCCGCCGAAGGATTTCTTTTTTCTCAATCAGCGGCTGCTCCACGTACTTTCGCAGCATACGCGCACCCATTGCTGTTTTTGTCTTATCAAGCACCCAGAGAAGAGAGCCTCTCTTCTGCTTTTCGCGCAGCGTTTCACACAGTTCCAGGTTTCTTCTTGTGGAACTGTCCAGCATCATATATTTTCCTGTCGTATATGCCGTAATATGTGTCAGCTGAGCCAGGGAATTTTTCTGAGTTTCGTATAAATACTGCAGAAGCGCCCCGGAACTGATGATCCCACAGTCATAATCTTCGAGCCCAAGCCCGGCAAAAGATGCTACTTTGAAATGCTCCAGCAGTTTCTGTCTGCAGACCGCATCATCAAAATACCACGAATCCAGAGAGTAGATTGTAATTCCCAGGCGGTCTTTTAAATCATCCAGATCCATGCCGCTCATATAATAAGACTCGTTACAGATGATCTCAGACGGCATAAAACGATAGATCTCATCCAAAAGCTTTGCACTTTCCTCCAGCTCTGTTACAAAATAATCTCCGGTCGTTACATCCGCGATGGAAAGCCCATACCGGTCTGCAATGTAGACAATACACATGATATAATTGTTCTTTGTCTCATCCAGTGCCTGGGTGTCCAGATTTGTCCCCGGTGTCACGATCCGTACAACCTCACGCTTTACGATTCCTTTCGCCTGTTTTGGATCTTCCACCTGTTCGCAGATCGCCACTTTATACCCTTTAGACACCAGCTTGTTCAGATATCCTTCCACTGCATGATATGGAACTCCGCACATGGGAGCTTTTTCTTCCTGCCCGCAGTTTTTTCCGGTCAGTGTAATCTCCAGTTCCCTGGATGCAGTCAGGGCATCCTCAAAAAACATTTCATAAAAATCGCCTAATCTATAAAATAAGATGCAGTCCTGATACTGTTTTTTTGTCTCGATATACTGCTGCATCATTGGTGTTAATTCTGCCACACGTTTTTCTCCTTTGTGTATTTTTTCCTTTGCCATTATAGCATCTTTGGAAATTCAGTTCAATGTACCAGATCCAATTTTGTCCGCCTTCCAACTTCCTAAAGCACGTGAAAATGTGGTTTTTCTTCCCCGTATAACCAATAAAGAAGATACCCGGAGAGCAGAATGCCGATCACGCACAGTGCGGAAAAAATAATGGTAAACGGCAGACAGATCTGACCGAACAGCTGCCATTTTCTTCCTGTATAATCCCATACATTCCATCCAAGCCACTGATTCACGATCATTCCCGTGATAAATTCCGCTGCTGTCACAAAGATTGTACACCAGAGCACCTGTTTCCATAACGGCTCCCTCCATCCGGTCCAAAGTCCCTGTTTGGCACAAAATAAAAGACAGATTCCTCCAAGCACGAACATACTCCAGTGAGAAAATCCCCGGAAGAAAACTTCAAATCCATAATAAAGACTGCCTCCCAAAGCCCATAAAAATAAATTTTCGCTCCATTTTTTCACAAAAAGCGCCCTCCCTGTCTGCAGGTCTTTTCGACTCATACAGATAGTTTGGGCGTTTTTTGCCAGATTATACCCGGATGGATGCTACCATTTCACCGAGATAATAAAATCCTTTGCAAGTATCAAGACGGACATCCACCAGTTTTCCAACCAGATCTTTCTCTCCCGGGAAATGAACCAGGAGATTATTGCTCATTCTTCCTGTCACAAGTGAATCATCATGATCATTGACTGACTCTACAAGCACACGCTGTACCGTTTTGGTATGCACACTGCACACTTCGGCGGAAATACTCTGTACTTCTTTTAACAGACGGTCAAAGCGGTCTTTGACAATCTCTTCCGGAACCTGTTCCTCCAGCACTGCTGCCGGAGTTCCGGTCCGTTTTGAATAAATAAAGGTAAATGCGCTGTCATAGCGAACCTTTCGCACCACATCCAGCGTCTCCTGAAAATCTTCTTCTGTCTCTCCCGGAAATCCGACAATGATATCCGTTGTCAGGGAAATATCCGGAACTGCTGCTTTGATCTTCTCCACCAGTCCAAGATAGTGTTCCTTTGTATAGCGCCGGTTCATCTTTTCCAGGATCCGCGTGCTTCCGGACTGCACCGGAAGATGCAGATGCTTGCAGATTTTTTGGGACTGCGCCATCACCTCGATCAATTCATCGGAGAGATCCTTCGGATGGGAGGTCATAAAACGGATACGCTCCAGTCCTTCGATTTTCTCGATTTCCTGTAAAAGCTGTGCAAATGTCATCGGTTCTTCCAGCGTCTTTCCATAAGAATTGACATTCTGTCCCAGAAGCATCACTTCCACCACTCCGTCTGCAACCAGGCTCTCGATCTCCCGGATAATATCTTTCGGATTCCGGCTGCGCTCCCGTCCGCGCACATACGGCACGATACAGTAGCTGCAGAAATTGTTGCATCCAAACATGATATTGACCCCTGATTTGAATGAGAACTTCCGCTCACTCGGAAGATCTTCTACGATCTTGTCTGTGTCCTTCCAAATATCGATCACCATCCGATCAGATTCCAGTCTTGTGGCAACCAGCTCTGCGAATTTAAAAATATTGTGCGTTCCGAAGATCAGATCCACAAACCGATAGCTTTTCTTTAACTTCTCGACTACTTCCGGCTCCTGCATCATACATCCGCAGAGTCCGATCAGCATATGCGGATTTTTCTTTTTCACACGGTTGAGCTGTCCCAAATGTCCATATACCTTCTGATTGGCATTTTCACGCACCGTACAGGTATTGTAGATTACGAAATCTGCCTGATTCTCTTCTTCCTCTTCCACATATCCAATCTGCTCCAGAATTCCGGTCAGCTTCTCCGAATCCCTTGCGTTCATCTGGCAGCCAAATGTTGTTACATGAAAGGTCAGCGGACGTCCCAGGGTTTCCGCCTGGGTCTTGACAAGACGGCGTGCTTTTTCCATAAAATAATACTGGCGCATAGGTTCCTCTGCCGGAGCCGGCTGTTCCAGATCGATTTCAGTTAAAATCTCTTCTATCTTCTTCGTTTGTTTCTTCTCCAACATGAATTGTCTTCCTCTCTATCTCTTCGTATATCTTAGCATTCCATATGAGCTTTCATTATAATCGAATCCATTTGGTTTTTCAAGATAAAACAATCCTCTGTTATCCTTTCGGAATATAATACACTTGTATCTTTTGCGTAATCGGATTTTTCGTGATCTGCGCATGGATTCCAAAAATTTGTAAAATATTTTCCTCGGTAAGAATCTCTTCGGGTGTTCCCGCTTTGATGATCCTCCCCCGATCCATAAGTAAAATTCTGTCGCAGTACATGGCTGCAATATTCAGATCATGAACGGAAGAAAAAATCGTCGCATCCTGTTTCTTTAAGATCTCCATCAACAGATATTGAAACCGGATATCCAGATGATTTGTCGGCTCATCCAGGAGAATCAGTCTGCTCTCCTGAGCAAGCGTTCTTGCCATGAGCACCCTTTGTTTTTCTCCTCCGGACAAGCTGAAAAAAGAGCGGTTTTCGTATCCTTTCAGTCCCACTTCTTCTAAAAAACGCCTGCAGATTGCAAGATCCTCTTCTGTTTCCTTTTCTAAAAACCTACGATGTGCATAGCGTCCATACATAACCATATCAAGCACTTCCAGATCAAATTCGGTCTGATTTTCCTGTGCGACAACTGCTGCTTGTCTTGCCATCTCTTTCGCTGACAGCGAAACAACATCCTTCCCGTCGATATAAACGGTATCTTTCTGTGGTCTGTACGTTTTGTATATGTTTTTCAGCAACGTTGATTTTCCGCAGCCATTGGGACCAATCAGCCCGACAAAAGTGCCTTCCGGTACTTCCAGAGAAACATCCTGCAGAATCTCGGTTCCATCAATACTGTAGTCCAATCCGCGAACTGTCAAAAAGCTATGGTTCATGTGCTCTTCCTCCTTCCCCTGCGGATCAGATACAGGAAAAACGGTGCGCCGGACAAAGCCGCAATAATTCCGATTGGGAGCTCCTCCGGTGCAACGATCACCCGCGAGAGAAAATCTGCCAGTACAGTAAACAATCCGCCCAAAACAATTACAAACGGTAATACTATCGTATGCCGTGATCCTACCATTCTTCTCGCAATATGTGGAACAACAAGCCCGATAAAGCCGATCACTCCACTGACAGAGACCACAATTCCGGTCAATACGGCAGCCATGATGATCACAACCATTTTGATTCTTGTTACATTGACTCCCAGATTCTCAGCAGTGCCATCTCCCAAAAGCAGCATATCCAGTTCTCTTGTAAAAAGAAGAATGATGCAGACTGTAATCAGAAAAGCAGCTGCAACATATTTGACTTTCTCCCAGCTTGCGCCACTCAAAGAACCTACCATCCAGTATTGTGCTGTCTTTGTCTTATCCGATCCGGTATGATACCCGTAAATGATCAGATTGGTGATCCCGCTAAACAACGCAGAAGTCGCAATCCCCGCCAGGATCAGCTGTGTCGAAGTAACGGTTCCCTTATATGTTGCAATCGCCATGGATAATACAATTGCCAGGGCCGCTCCGCAAATTGCTCCAAACATGGTTCCGTATCCGCCTGCAAAATGAAAACAGCCTGTGATGATGGCACATACCGCTCCTGCTGAAGCTCCGGAAGAAATACCAAGTACATAAGGATCTGCCAGAGCATTTTTTGTCAACGCCTGCATCAGTACTCCACACACAGAAAGTCCGGCACCTACAAACCACGCAAGCACAACTCTTGGAAGTCGGATATTCCAGATAATTGTTTCCATATTGGTTTCCCATGTCGGGAAAAATATCTCCCGCCCTGACAGATGGTTCATAATAATACGAAATACTTCAAAAGGGTGAATCTTGACAGCTCCAAAGGAAACGGAACAACCTACCGCTAAAACACTGCACACAAATACAGCGCAAAACAGGGACAGGTGCCTTACTCTTTTCTGTCTTTTATTTAATTCTTTCATGTAATAGAAGAACTCCCTTTCCTATTGAAAACAATCTGGATATAACTGCTTTGCAATTTCTTCAACTGCTGCTGCTGATCCGGCAGAGCCCTGCATGTCTGCACAGCATGCAGAATAGATTTTTCCTTCTTTGATTGCCCTTAAATCTTTTGTTGCAGCATTGGTGCGAAGAAATTCTGCCTTTTCTTCTACATCTCCATCATAGTCTAAAAGGAGGATTGCATCCGGATCACGTTCTACCACTTCTTCCCAGGAAGGGGTTGCCCACCCGGCTTCAATGTCATTAAAAATAGAGATGGCGCCTGCCGATTTCAAAATATCTCCCGGCATCCCCTGGCATGCTGTAAAAGGGGCATCTTCTCCCGAATCATAGACAAACACTTTTTTCGGGTTCTTGTATGCATCTTCTCCAAGCGCCTCTTTCACATCCTGAAGTGTATCCTTCATTTTTTGTATTTTCTGCTCTGCAGTTTCTTCCACTTGAAAAATCTTGCCCAGTGTCTCATAGTCTTTGTACAAATCTTCAAATGTGGCACTGTCTGAGCATACATATGGGAAATACATGGCAATTCCATTTTCGTCACAGAATTCTGTACTGAAATTTTTATCTGAAAATACGGAATCCCAGCCGATCAGAAAATCACAGCCTGTAGCAAGCAGTTCTTCCTTTGAAACAGATGACAGGTTCACTCCGGGTTCTGCGATCTGTGGTACAGAATCTCTTGCAGGATATTCCGAGACAAGACTCCAGCAACTCCCTTTCGTGTATCCGGCCATCTGCTCCTCTAAGCCCAGATCAAAAAACAAATCTGCCATCTGATCTCCGGAAGCAACCACATGATCCGGTTTTTGCTTAAAGGTATACTCTACATTTTTTCCCAGCCCGGATCGCTCCAGATTCAGCTGAATTGTAACCGGTTCATAATTACGATCTTCTGATTGTACCGATTTTTCTGCATGAGCTTCTTTTTTATCAGTTTCTGTCTCCTTATTGCTTCCACATCCGGAAACAAGAGATATCGTCGCTGCTGCACACAGGATGCAGCTTACTATTTTCTTTTTCATAAACTTTGACCTTTCTTTATCAATTTTATCCCAGTTGCTCTATTGATAAAAGGTCATGATCAGGTCTTCATCTACCTCGTCCCCTTTCTCTTTCTTCTTATCAAGAAATCGTAAGATGACTTCAGCAAGTCTTAGGGCTTGGCATCTCCCGCCATTTCACCTTCTCACAGAATTCTCTGCAATGGTATCTGAAATTTTGTCCGCCTTACCTCAGGGATAAGCTGCCAATGAATTGCACATTGTTCCTTATTAAGCCAAAACACTGAAGCCGTCTGCACATTGCATGCAGTCCGAAGTATTATAGCATTAATTTCCTGCATTTATCCAGTAAAACCTTCTAAGTTTATAAAATTTCAAAAGACAGGGATATTTCCCTGCCTTACCTTTCATCCACTATTCAAACTGATTTTTTTCTGCATCGTATCTGTAGTCGATCATGCCGAGTTTTTCCTCCAGCACTTCTCTTGAAACGTCCATATCATCACAGAGAGCATCCAGGCTTGGATAATAATCTCTCAGTTTTGTATTTACCACGCTCAGAAGAAGTATCGGATCTTTCGGTAATCCTGTCAGCATTTCCAGCACCTCTTTTCTGTCATCACATATTCCATCCGAATGTCATGTGCCTCAGCAGGAATCTGATCTGCCATCTGCACCTCAAACGCAAGTCCAAACGTATGGCATCCTTCCATTTTCTGAAGATACGTGTCGTAAAATCCTCCTCCATATCCGATCCTTCTTCCCGCCGGATCGAACGAAACGCCGGGAACAAGCATCAAGAGATCCGATTTTTCCAGGCAGCAGTCTGCCCCTTTTTTCTCTTCTTTCGGCTCCAAAATTCCAAACGCTCCTGTTTCCAGATCATTCAACGATTCTATGTAGTAAAACTTCATCTCCCGTTTTCCGGTCACTTTAGGCACTGCGGTTCTTTTTCCCGCTCTCCACGCACTTACCAGAATTTGTTCTGTACACACTTCTTTTCCCATAGATACATAACACCAGATTTCTTTCGCCTGCACAAATAAAGGATGGGAGACAACCTGCTCTGTGATCCTGTCACTGTATGTCTCCCACTCTCTGTCTGTCAGCCGGTCTCTGGCGCATAACATCTGTTTTCTAATGTCCCGCTTTGTTTCCAAATTTCTCTCCCAGATTGACGATTGTACCGTCTTTTTCTTCCACATCAATATTATTGAGCTGACTTCTCAAATTGCGTTTGAATGCATCAATATATTCCTGCCTGAGAATCTTTTGTTCTTTCTTTTCCGCATCAGTCAGTCCTTCTGCTTTTGATTTTCTATACAGTTCATTGATTCTTTTTACCTTTTGTTCGTCCATAATCTTATCCTTTCCCAAAAATTCTTTCTCCATCTTACACTATTTCTCGATTTTCGTCTACCCCGCTGTTTTTTAGCTGGAATAATTTTCCAGAAATGCGTAAAGTTCCTCCTCTGTTTCAACATATTTTTTTTGCTTTACACTTGTCTGCACTTCTTTCGGCAGTTCTTCAAACGGAATGTCTGTAAATTCATAAATTGTAGATTGATCAGACAGATAGACGACCACATAGCCATGCAGTTCGGCCAGATAATATCCTTCATTTTTTTCTGCTTCTCCTTTCACAGCAACACTTCTTTGCTGTTTATCCTGCTGCCGCGCCATCTGCCTGTCCATCACATACTGGTAACTCACCTGATATCCGATTCCGAGCAGACTGACAAACACAAACAAGGCCACAAAAAAGCCAATACAGTATTTCTTCTTCATAAAAGTCCGACTCCTTTTTTCATACAGTATTGGCTCTTTGTACCGGTTTTATTCAGTTCACTTGATTTTGTCAATCCAGATATTCAATGTCATCATCATCGTCCAGGTCTCTCTCCTGTGGGAAAATCTTAAAACGTTTGCAGACTCTTAAGATCCGTCCGCCCATTGGCAGTGCCAGCATATCTGACTCGGAAAGCGTTCCTACCCGGATCACCGCCACTGCGTACACCAGCATGGCAATGATGATAGAAAGTCCATTTGCCAGAAATCTTCCCGGCATCAGGGTGCTAAGAAGCTTGTTGGACACAAACGCCGCCACTCCCATGATCAAAGCTGCCAGAAACGGCTTGATATAACAGGTCTTGAAATCCTGTCTGAATCCACTTGCCTTATATACATCTTTCATATTCAGTACACACATACAAAAACTGAAGATCACATTGCTGAATACGAGAGAATAAATCCCCCATTTGAAAACAACCAGCATCACGAGAACGGCCATAAGATGGATTCCCAGTGAAATCAACGCATTCTTTGCCGGTGCAGTCAGCCGGTCCAGTCCCTGCAGAATCGAGTTTGTAACTGTTGAGGAACTATACAGCACAACTGTGATCGCCCCTGATGCCAGCATCAGTGCAGGCTCCGTTCTGGAATCTCCGTAAAGGAACTGCATGATCGGCGATGCCAGTACCACAAATCCCACAAAACAAGGAATCGCGATCAGCATGGTAAGACGGATCGTCTGATTGATCTTATTCTGCATCTGCGTCCGGTTTCTGGAGGCAACTGCCGCTGTCAGTGCCGGAATAACAGATGCTGCAAGTCCGTTCGCCATCGCAAGTGGGATGTTGATCAACGTATTGTATTTTCCTGTGTAAATTCCCTGTGGAATGATATATTCTTTCAAGGTAACTCCCTGTGCTGCCATGATCTTTGCAAACAAGGTCAGGTCAATAATCTGATTGATATTATAGATTGCCGTACTGAACAGGATCGGGGCGATCGTCAAAAGAAGAACCTTCAAAATCTGCCCATATCCATCCTGATGTTTCGTGCGGTCTCTTCTCATCTGCCGCATCATCACTTTTTGAAACAGTACAAACACAAACATCAAAAACAACAGTGCGACCAGTGCTCCCGTAGCCGTTCCCACCGTTCCTCCTGCTGCCCCATAGGCCGGTTCAAGCAAAGGATTGTCCTGCTTTTTCGCAGCTGCCATCCCCACTTTGATCATGATGCTGGCTCCTACGATATTGACTGTTGCATTGATGATCTGCTCCAAAACCTGGGAGATCGCAGTCGGAACCATAGTTCCCATTCCCTGAAAATATCCGCGCATTACACCGAGCACTGCCACGATAAACAGCGCCGGAGCCAGCACCTTGAGTGTATAGACACTAAGCGGCGATTCCATCAGATGTCTGGAGATCATATCTGCCCCCAGAAAGATTGCCAGTGCCACAACTGCCCCCACGGAAACCGCAAACATCATTGCACATTTAAAAATTCGAAAGGCGTTTCTTGGCTGGTGCATCGCCATCTTTGTGGAGACCAGCTTGGATACCGCGATCGGAAGACTGAAGGAGGACAGCATCAGTGCCATCGCATAAATCTCATATGCATATCCGAGAAATCCGTTTCCCTCATCTCCGATAATATTGGTCAGCGGAATCCGGTACAATGCCCCGATGATCTTTACAATCACTGCCGCCGCTGCAAGGATTGCTCCCTGTATCAAAAATTCATTCTCTTTCGACTGTTTTTTTCTTCTTTTGTTCTTCTGTATATCTGCCATCCGTCTCCTCCGTCACGCCCTTAAAATCTGGACTTTTTCCATGATCTCACGCTGTCTTTCTTCCATGACCAGACGCTCCTCTTCTTCCATATGATCATATCCGAACAAATGAAGCATACTGTGTGCGATCAGAAATGCAAATTCCCGTTTCGGTGAGTGTCCATAGGCCTCTGCCTGTGCAAGTACCTTCTCCTTGGAAATAACAATGTCACCAAGCATCAGTTCTCCAGATTCCGGATTAAATGCTTCGGCCTCCTCTTCCACAAACGAGAAATCTCCCGGAGTCTCATATTCCAGCATCGGAAACGACAAAACATCCGTTGCCCGGTCGATCTGACGAAACTCCTCGTTCATCCGGTGGATCTCATCGTCTGTGGTCAGCAGCAGATTGATCTCTGCTTCATAAGGACATCCCTCATATTCCAATGCGGCTTCCACCACCAGATCTGCCACTTCTTTCGTTTCAAACGGAAGTGTGATTTCTCCTTCTTCTTCTAAATACAAACTCATGATTTTCTCCTTTTTGTACCGCCCTTTGTACGGGTGCTCTTCTTTTCATACTCTTCATATGCCTTTACGATCTTCTGTACAAGCGGGTGCCGCACCACATCCTTGCTCGTCAGTGTGCAGATGCTGATCCCCTCCAGATTTTTTACCACCTTGACTGCTACATCCAGACCGGAAACCGTTCCTGCCGGAAGGTCCTTTTGGGTGGCATCTCCGGTGATCACGACTTTGGAACCAAATCCGATCCTTGTCAGAAACATTTTCATCTGTGCCGGCGTCGTATTCTGTGCCTCATCCAGAATGATAAACGCATTGTCCAGTGTTCTTCCTCTCATATAAGCAAGAGGTGCAACCTCGATCAGACCTTTTTCTGAATTTTTTGCAAAACTTTCCGCTCCCATGATCTGATACAATGCATCATAAAGAGGACGCAGATAGGGATCGATCTTGCTCTGAAGATCTCCCGGAAGAAATCCCAGTTTTTCTCCTGCCTCTATCGCAGGCCTGGTAAGGATAATACGGCTCACTTCATTTCTCTGAAACGCTGTGATCGCCATAGCCATGGCAAGATAGGTCTTTCCGGTTCCCGCAGGTCCCAGCCCAAACGTGATCATTCCTTCCCGAATGGCATCTACATAACGCTTCTGTCCCAGCGTCTTCGGTTTGATCGGTTTTCCCTGCAATGTGTGACAGATCAATTCCCGATCCATCTCCACCATCGCCTCCTCCTGATCCTCATAGACCAGTGACATGGCATAATCTACATTCTGTTCCGTAATCTCATTTCCTCTTTTTGACAGAGCAGCAAGCTGATCCAATACCCGCCTTGCCTTCTCTGCATTTTTATCTTCACCTAATATCTTCACTTTGCCTTCTCTGGCGATCAGTGTCACATGAAACGTCCGCTCCAGCTTTTTTGCATACGCATCAAACTGCCCGAACACATTTCTCTCGTGCTCCGCCGGTATATCAATCATCAGTTCTGAAAGACTCATCCTTCTTATTCCTTTCAATCTCTAATATTTCTGTATCTGCTTTTTTTGCAATGTCTTCATTCAGGTATAAGCTCCCTTTTGCAACCGCAGATTTTTTGCCTATGTGTATTTTAACACTATTTCCCTGTATTTGAATACCTTTTTCCTTCAATTCCTTTGAAAATTGTTTGAAGTTTTCGCTCAATTTCTTTTGAATTTCTTCATTTGTATATCTTTTTTCTTTTATCTGGTATGATTTTGCAACTTTCACCCCATAAAATAGTGGAAGATGAAAATTTTCTCCCAGGGTCACCTGACGTTTCATCACATATTGTTCACTTTTCGGAAAAGAATTTTTCACACTTCCAAGATGACATTCCCAGTTTTTAAATTCCACAAAAACCTGCATCCGTTTTTGGTTCTGATACCTCTTTTCTTCATAGTATGTGCTGATTTCATCCTCATATTCTGTCTGCGTGTCTGCCCTAATATCCGCATCTGCCTGCTCATACTGATATTCTACCACCTCTTTTGCATCATTGCACACCTCGATTCTGCCTGACACAAGGATATCCCCCTTTTTCACCTGATCCCCGACATGCACCATGGGAACTCCGGAACGTGTCACCATCTTTGTGATCACCCCGTCCTGTTCTGCGATCAGATCACAGGGTTTTTCTTCCTTTTGCACCTCCTGAAACGTATCTTCATTCTCCTTGATCTGTATTTTCAGCCTGCTTCCATCGATGGAGGCTGAGACCCACACAATATCATCATATTTCTGCCGAATCTTCCGCACGATATCCGCGCAGTCTACCTTCCCTTTTGGCATGGCAGGTGTGATCTTCTCCTGCTCCAGAAATTGAAGCAGTACTTCATCCGTCCATTTTTCATTTCCTTCAAAATGGATATCCCAGATAAACGAAGTGTAGAACATCAACAGGAGTATACAGAGCACAGCTCCTGCGAGAAACCATGTTCTGCTCTGACATCTTGTTAGAAAAAATGGCATGCCGAAGCGTTCCACTAAAACGACCTTCGTGCGCGTTTTTCTCACGATCGGACGGATTTTCCGAAAATCCTTCAGCTTTACATACATCTCATAAGAATTTTTACAGGGCTGAAGTCCCCAGATATCGATCTGATGATGACTGCACAGATTTAAAAAACGCTCCGGGGAGTATCCCTTTATTCTGATTTTTACATATCCTCTCAAAAAACGCAGGATTCTCTGCATTGCGGTTTACCTCACATTTCATATTCAAGGGTATGGATCTTCCCTGTTATTTTCATCTCATCATTCAGATAGTACTCAATCTGCAGTCCCTTTCCGTGTACCTGGATCTGCCCTTTTTTCGTCTGTACCCGGATCAGCTCTCCTGTATATTCTAAAATTCCGCGGTAATTTTCAATACTGATTTCCCCGTTTCCGATCACAGTCACGACAGATGCCCCTAACACCACATCCTTTGGCATATTTGCAGCCGCCGCAAACCGTTCTCTTAACTTTTCTTTTTCTGCTTCTCTTTTCATATTCTGCACTGCCGTTATACGCCTCTTATCCAAAATGTATGCAGAACCTCCTCTTCCTATTCGTTTCCTGTCTTTCCCGGATTTTTTGATTTTCCGCTGAACCACTTTCATTTTCTAAGATTTTCTTGCTTTACCACGCTAAAAATGCTAGAATAGAACGAACGATATTTATATTAGAAAAGAGGTATGATCTATGAATTATAAAATCACAGGATACAAACCAGAAAAATTATTTCACTTTTTCGAAGACATCAGTGCCATTCCTCGTGGCTCTGCCAACGAGAAAGCAATCAGTGACTATCTCGTGGCATTTGCCGAAGAACGAAATCTGTGGTATCACCGGGATGCACTTTTCAATGTGATCATCAAAAAGCCTGCAAGCGCAGGGGCTAAAGAAAAACCGGCCGTTATGCTGCAGGGGCATACGGACATGGTATGTGAAAAACTCGCAGGCGTTGCACATGATTTTACAACAGACCCTCTGGATCTGATCATAAAAGACGGCGTACTCTCCGCAAACGGCACTACCCTTGGCGGGGACAACGGAGCTGCCGTTGCATGCATGCTTGCGATCCTAGATGACGATACACTGACACATCCGGCACTGGAATGTGTGTTCACTACACAGGAAGAGATCGGATTGAACGGAGCAGAAGCACTGGATAAATCCCTTCTTTCAGCTCGTACCATGATCAATCTGGATTCCGAGGACGAGGGAGTTGCCACAGTCAGCTGTGCAGGAGGACTTCGTTTCGGTCTCACCCGTCCAATCACCCGCAGTAAAAAAGAAGGGATGCTGCTCCATCTGGAGGCGACCGGACTTCTGGGCGGACATTCCGGAACAGATATCAACAAAGAACATCAGAATGCCAATCTGTTGATGGCTCGTATGATCAATCATCTGTTCCACAATACCGATGCCCTTTTAGTTGATTTTAACGGCGGTACAAAGGACAATGCCATCCCTCGTGAGACATCCGCAACTCTGTTCTATTCTGATGAAGTTGCTGCAAAAAATGCGGAAAATCTGGCTTTGGCACTCTCTGCTGACTTTTCATCCGAGATCTGTCCGTATGAGCCGGCATTTCAGTTCCTTGTAAGCACAGAAAACGGAACTGCAGATGTGATCTCTGCCGAGGATGGAAAAGCCTTTATCACGGCAATGTGTCTTGCGCCAAACGGTGTACAATTCCGCAACATGAACCTGGACGGTTTTACAGTCACTTCGTTAAATCTCGGAATTGCAGCAACTGATGAGACAAGTGCATCCCTTGTATTTGCACCACGTTCTTCTGTTGCCACACTGATGAGCGCACTCAAAGAAAAGCTCTGCCTTCTGGCAGAAACCTTCGGTTTCGAAGTCAGCATGCACGGCGAGTATCCGGGCTGGAGTTTTGCAGAAGTTTCTCCGATCCGCGATGTTTTTGTGCAAAGCTACAAAGAACTGTTCCACGATGATCTGAAGATCGAAGCCATCCATGCAGGTCTGGAATGTGGACTTTTCTCTGATGCGATCCCTGGACTAGATGCCATTGCAGTCGGCCCTACGATCCGCGGATGCCACACACCGGATGAACATCTGCCGCTGGATTCTTTCGAACGGTTCTATGAGCTCTTGACAGATGTCTTAAAAAAACTTGCATAGACTTGTTACTGTAACCAGTAACATATCCTTATTTTTGATATTATGACATCCCCGCGTTCTCTGGGGAATGCAGGGATGCTCTGATATAATAGATTTTGCTGTAATTTCAGATGGATTGGGAAAGAGATTTTGAGAAAAGAAAGGAAAAATTTATACATGTCTGATAACAAAAATAATTTCAAGCCGTATATCCCGGCCGACCGTGTCGTACCGGAGTTCACGGTAACCTCTCTCCTGATTGGTATTCTGCTCGCCATCGTTTTCGGTGCGGCGAATGCATATCTGGGTCTGCGTGTCGGTATGACGATCTCCGCCTCTATTCCGGCGGCGGTTATTTCCATGGGAATCATCCGCGTCATCCTTCGCAGAGACTCCATTCTGGAAAACAACCTTGTCCAGACGATCGGTTCTGCCGGTGAATCCGTTGCAGCCGGAGCAATCTTTACGCTCCCTGCCCTGTTCCTGTGGGCAAAAGAAGGAACGATCGATTCTCCGAGTATGATCACAATCTTTCTTGTTGCATTAGTAGGTGGTCTTCTCGGTGTTGCTTTTATGGTTCCTCTGCGTCAGGCACTGATCGTAGAAGAACACGGCACACTTCCGTTTCCGGAAGGTACTGCCTGTGCAGAAGTTCTTCTTGCCGGAGAAGAAGGCGGAAGCAAAGCAGGTACGGTATTCTCCGGTCTGGGAATCGCTGCCGCTTACAAATTTATCGCAGACGGACTGAAAGTCTTCCCAAGTGAGATTGGATATGACATCAAAGCCTATGCCGGTTCTTCCGTTGGAGTCCAGGTACTCCCTGCACTGGCAGGTGTCGGTTACATCTGCGGACCGAAGATTTCCAGCTATATGCTGGCCGGAAGTACATTGAGCTGGTTTGTACTGATGCCTGCCATCGCACTGTTCGGTGCAGATGCACAGGCAATTTTCCCTGGGACCGATCCGATTGCCCAGATGGCTCCAAGTGATCTCTGGGGAACTTACATCAAATATATCGGTGCAGGTGCTGTTGCAACCGGTGGTGTGATCAGTCTGATCAAGAGCCTTCCGCTCATTGCGAAGACCTTTAAACAGGCAATGCAGAGTATGAAAAAGAAAAGCAGTGCTTCAGCACTGCGTACAGAGCAGGACATTCCGATGCCATTCTTACTTGTTATGATCCTGGTGATCGGAATTGCCATCTGGCTGGTGCCGGCATTCCCGGTTAATCCAATCGGCGCTCTGATCGTTATTGTATTTGGATTCTTCTTTGCAACCGTTTCTTCCCGTATGGTAGGACTCATCGGATCTTCCAACAACCCGGTATCCGGTATGGCGATCGCAACACTTCTGATCGCCACATTACTTCTGAAAGCTACCGGTACAACCGGAGTGAAAGGTATGACTGGTGCCATCGCAATTGGTGGTATTATCTGTGTCATCGCAGCGATTGCCGGAGACTGTTCACAGGATTTGAAGACCGGATTTATTGTCGGTGCAACTCCAAAGAAACAGCAGATCGGTGAGATGATCGGTGTCGTTGTTTCTGCTGCTGCGATCGGATTTGTATTGCAGCTTCTGGACAATGCATGGGGATATGGATCTGAAGCGATCCCTGCTCCACAGGCAACGATGATGAAAATGCTGGTAGAAGGTATCATGAGCGCAGAACTTCCATGGTCACTGATCCTGATTGGTGTCTGTGTAGCAATCGTCATGGAAATCCTGAAAGTTCCGGTAATGCCGTTTGCAGTCGGTATGTACCTTCCATTCAGCTTAAATGCCGGAATTATGGCCGGCGGACTTGTCCGTCTGTTCATGGACAAACGAAACGTCTCTGAAAAAGAGAAAAAGGCAAGCGTGGATCACGGAATCCTCTTCACATCCGGTCTGATCGCCGGAGAAGGATTGATGGGTGTCATCCTCGCAATCTTTGCCGTTGCAAAATTAGATAAGATCATCGATCTCTCCAAAAAATTCTCAATCGGAGAAATCGGAAGCTTAATTGTATTTATCCTGCTTTTATTATATCTCGCAAGAGTATGTATCAAAGGCGGAAAGAAAAGCGAATAATTTTTATTCCATTCACTGAAACAGCAGAAAACAGAAGATACGGCCTGTCGAAAGACAGGCTGTACTTATTCTTTATTATTTTAAAAAGGAGACATTATGTCAAAGAAAAAGAAGATTTCAAATCAGAATTATATGGATTTTATTGTCGTCAAAAATCCTGAGATCGAGTATGAAACAAACGACAAAGGTCAGGTTACGGTCATGATCGAATGGAGAGGATTTTATCACCGGATCGCACAGCGCTTTTTCAAACGTCCAAAGGTAAGCGCGATCAAGCTGGATGACTACGGCAGCTTTCTCTGGCAGTCAATCAATGATCAGAAAACCGTACATCAGCTCTCACTGGATCTGCAGTCACAGTTTCCAAAAATGGAAAAACCACTTGCCCGTCTGATCCGGTTTCTGGAGATTTTAAAGGATCATCATCTGATCGAGCTAAAGGAGGTTTATTGATATGTCTTTTCTTCAATATATTCCCTTTGTTCTGTTATTCGCCGCTGCCACCGCTCTTATTTACGGCTGGGGACTCTGGCGCAGTCAGAGACAGCAGCAGGACTTATCCAACCTGCTCTTTTCAAAGGGTGTCTCCAGAATTCAGAAAGCTCTGAAAAAACAAAAACAACTGTCACGTCAGGAATTAGAAGAAGCAGTCAAAGATCTGTACGCAAAACAGCCATTTTCCAGTGAACGTATCCAGATCACCGATCCAAAACAATTTTTAGATTCTCTGCTGCCTTATATGCTCCGGCAGCATCTGATATCTGAAATCCGCCAGAACCATCAAACATATTATATGATTCGAAAATAAAATGTCCGAACAACCTTTCAACAAGGTTATTCGGACATTTAAAATTCTCTCTGATGCTAAATCAACAGATATTTCAATACAAACAAGACTGCCAGTACATACATAACCGGACTGATCTTTTTCGCTTTTCCTGTCAGCAGATTCAGGAATACATAGGAGAGAACTCCCATAGAGATTCCTTCAGAAATGCTATAGAAAAACGGCATTGCTGCGATACAGATAAATGCCGGGATTCCCTCGGCTGCATCTGCAAAATTAATATCTGTCACTGCACTCAGCATGTAAAATCCTACAATCACAAGCGCCGGCGCTGTGGCGAAGGATGGAATTGCCAGAAAGATCGGTGACAAGAACAAGGACAGACCAAATAAAACAGCAGTCGTTACTGCAGTCAATCCTGTGCGTCCTCCTTCTGCAACACCGGAAGAGCTTTCTACAAATGTCGTTGTTGTAGAGGTTCCGAGTACTGCTCCTGCTGTTGTTCCAACTGCATCCGCCAGGAGCGCTCCTTTGATCCTTGGAAGCTTTCCGTCTTTATCCAGCATATTTGCCTTAGAAGAAACTCCGATCAAAGTTCCCAGTGTATCAAACAAATCTACAAACAAGAATGCAAATACGATCACAACAAATTCCAGAATCGGCACGCCTTCTAAACTGAATTTTGCAAAGATCGGAGAAAGACTTGGAATGCTGATTCCTGCACTGAAATCAGGAAGCAGTGAATAAAATCCAAGCTCCGGATTCGGAACATACAGTCCGGCAAACTGACAGATAATTCCTAATACCCATGTAATCAGAATTCCCCATAAAATATTTCCTTTTACATTTTTGACTACCATGATTCCGGTAATGATAATTCCGATGATTGCCAGCAGCACTGTGATCCCCACATCATTCATGCTTGCCGCTACGAAATCTTTGCCCCCTGCTGCCGCAGCCAGATTCTTATTGTATCCATCTAAAGAGAACAGACTTAAAAGCGTAGAGCCTCCGATCACAACCTTCGCATTTTGCAATCCGATAAATGCGATAAACAGGCCGATTCCGACCGACACCGCCTTTTTCAGATTATACGGGATTGCATCAAAGATTGCCTCGCGCACACTCAGCAGTGATAACAGAATAAAGATAATACCCTCTACCAGTACTGCTGCCAGCGCGACCTTCCAGGAATACCCCATCTGGAGTACAACCGTGTATGCAAAGTACGCATTCAGTCCCATTCCCGGCGCCAGTGCAAACGGATAGTTTGCAAAGATTGCCATACATAACGTACCGATGAACGCTGCCAGAGCTGTCGCTGTGAAGACCGCTCCGTGATCCATTCCTGCCTCTGCCAGAATATTCGGGTTTACAGCCAGAATATAGGCCATTGTCATAAATGTTGTGACACCCGCAAGAATCTCGGTTTTGACATTTGTGTTGTTTTCTTTCAAGTGAAAAATTTTGTCAAGATTCATAAATTTTCCCTCCCTTTTTTATTTTTGACACAGAATTATGTACACAAGTCAACTATACGTTATATCATGCCGGGTGTCAATTCATTTTTTACAAAATTTTAACACTTTCTTTATTATTGTTGTTAGTTTTATATATATATTTTTTGTTTTCTATGTATTTTTACTGCAAATCTTACAATTCTATTGTAACCTGTTGCTTTGCTTCTGTCACAATCTCTTCCGGGAATTTCATGAATTTCAACAGCTTGATTGCATTGCCAGATGTCACAGCTCCCGGATACAGCCTGTAATCAAAATAAATATCATCCTCTCCGATCCGCTCTGTAAAATGATAGTTTTCATAAGTACCTTCCAGCAATACTGTCAATTCATAATCATGGGACGCAACCATCACAAGACAATTCTGTCTCTGCATATAATCCAGAATCGCTTTGGATGCCGCAATTCGCTCTTTCGTGTTAGTTCCTTTCAGGATCTCATCAATAATGCAGATCGTCAGCTTCTCTTCTGAAAAGCTCTCCAGCATTCTTCTGAGATATTTCATTTCTTTCAGAAAATAACTCTCCCCCTTCATGATGTCATCCCTCACTGCCATGGAAGTCATAATCTGTCCCGGATGCATCTGAAACCGCTTTGCCGTGCAGGTACAGATTGTCTGGGCAAGAATGAGATTGATCGCCACTGCCTTAATCCATGTCGATTTTCCGGATGCATTGCTGCCTGTGATAATACAGTTTCGACTCCAGTCCATGGAATTGCTCACCGGTTCTTCGATCAGAGGATGATACATCTCTTCCATGTGTACAGATCTTTCAGAATGAAACTCCGGCTCAGTATAAAACGGAAGACTTTTCCGAAAAGATGCAATACTGATTGCCGCATCCAGGCGCCCGATCTCTTCAAACAGCTGCAGATAACTCTCTCGTTTGTTCTCCAGCCATTTCACACTCTTTTCATAAGATATAAGCTGCCAGAGTGTAATCCCGAACAGGTAATCCAGAAACACCCCCTGATCGCTGGAATAGCTGTTTCGCCTCATAGCAGACATCTTTCCGATCAGCTTATCCAGTTTTCCCAGTTCTTTTAACTTCTCTTCCAGTTCTTTCTGTACAGGGCCGGCACATTTTTCTTTTGTAAGCTGCTTTCCGGTATCAATCACAAGTACGATCAATTCCATCATGCTCATCTGCTGCTCATATTTCATCCGCGTCATAATATAAACCGCAATATTGACAATTGCCATCACGCCTGCCAGCGGCAGGATCTGAACATTCCACAGTCCGCCCACAACACTTCCCAGAAGGAGGATCTGAAGCAGGCGATAAAAGAACACAGAGCCCACGTGACTTGCCTGAAGTGTATCCACGTATTCCGGAAGATAATACAGCCCTTCTCTTTTCCCAAGGGAAATCAGGATTGCTTCTGCTTTTTTACGCGGTTCCGCCTGCTCCTCATAGTACTTCAGCAATTCTTTCCACTGCGCCTGCCCGTTATCTGTACAGTGCAGCATGTTGTAAAGTACAGCCTCTCCTGCTGCACTGTCACACTGATCAATCCGCTGAAATACCTGATCCATAGAAAGATCCGACCAGGTTACCTGATCCACATCTTCCCTTCCCTGGTGTTTATGATAGACACTGATCCTCTCGATCGGAAGTATTTCCTCCATATCAGGAATCTCTCCAAACCGCCTCTGGATCTTCATTTTTTGAATCCGTTTCACCTTGATCTGCTGTGAAATCTGGATAAACAGCACTACAACCGCCAAAATAATCAACATTGTAATCGCAAGAACGAGATCCTCATTCATTTCTCTCACCTCATTTGTATTATTGCATTAATACATTGTGTCAATTTGTTTCCATTTTGTCAATTTCATATTTTATTCATATACTCTTTCTATTTCTTAATACCTTTTTTACAAAAGACAGTTTACCATAGAGAAAAGCCTAATAAAACAGTATTTAGAGGAGGAACAACAAATGAATACTTCTGTCTTTAAAGGTTCTGCAACAGCAATTATTACCCCTATGAACATGGATGGTTCTATTTCTTATAAAAAAATGGAAGAACTTTTAGAATATCAGATTTCACATCATACGAATGCCATCGTAGTCGCTGGAACAACCGGAGAATCTGCCTGTTTAAGCGATGAAGAACATCTGCGTCTGATTCAGTTCACCTGCCGAATTGTCAATGGAAGAATCCCTGTAATTGCAGGTGCTGGTTCTAATAACACAAGCCACGCACAACTTTTATGTAAAAACGCGCAAAATGAGGAACTGTTGGAAATTCCAAATGTGACAGCTGTCAAGGAGGCCAGTGGAAATTTTTCGCAGCTTGCAAAAATCACTTCCCGTTATCGTGATCGCCTTGATATCTACTGCGGAAATGACGACCAGGCTGTATCTGCCCTTGCTCTTGGAGCAAAGGGTGTAATCTCCGTTCTTTCGAATATTGAAGCACTCCTGGAATCGCTGACCTCTGACATCAATCCGGTTCCAGTCAAGACTGCCATGAACATGATGGGACTTTCGGTCGGTTCCTGCCGTCTCCCACTGTGTCCAATGGATGATTTTGCTGCACAACAGCTAAAAAACTGTCTGAAACTTTATCATCTTCTTTCGGAATAATTCCAGAATATCTGTAACCAGGAGGACTGTTTATGAAAAAAGAAATTATCATTTTTAAGGATCAAAAACCTACAAAAGAAGAAATCTGCCACAGTATTGAGCACTTCTGTATGGATCACAGTATCGACTGCATCTGTGTTACCAGACGAGATCGTATCCTATATAAAATAGACGGTGAACTTTATCAAACTAAAATACAGGAAGATCATCTGGATCAACCTTCGTATTGGATGATTATCTGCTTTTTAAGCAGATAATCATCCAAAATTTTCTTCTTTTCTATATAATTCATCAATTTTTCGAAATGGAACCGGATGTTCCGGATATGGGTTTAACTGCTTTTCATACCAGCTGACATCCCGCCATTTGCCGTTTTTATAGCCTGTATTTTTCAAAACTCCCATCAGGGTAAATCCCATCGCTTCATGCAGCTTTTCACTTTTTTCATTGGGACGGGTGATCAGACTGTATGCATTGCAGATTCCCTGCTCTGTAAGAATCCGAAGCAACTCTTCATACAATCTTCTCCCGATCCCTCTGGAAACAGCATCCGGATGCAGATACACGGTCAGCTCCACATTCCACTGATATGCAGCCCGTTCCAAATGGCGGTGCGCATAGGCATATCCAAGGATATTTCCCGCATCTTCATAAATGAGATATGGATATTCTTCCAAGACAGTCCGAATCCTTTTCCGAAATTCAGCCTCTGTCGGTAATTCATACTCAAATGTGATTTCTGTATCAATATAATATGCATAAATCGCAAGTAATGCCTGTGCATCCTCTTCTGTTGCAAAACGTATCATCTTATGTACCTCTTTCTACTTTTTATTCCTGTCTAAAGCAGTTAAAAACTTTGTTCATTATAGCACAGATACCAAATGCTTTCCAACGTCTCTTTTTCTTCCTCCCAAGCAGAATCTATGCTATACTGTACTTGAAATCTTTTTTGATTTTCTGAAGATTTTAAATGAAAGAAGAGGAATCTAATATTATGAAAGCAATGATACTTGACGTAGACGGAACACTCTGGGACACAACCGGTGTTGTAGCCGAAGCATGGATGCAGGCTGCCAGTGAGCTGATGATCCCTCTGGATACTCCCATTACCGCGGACCGTCTGAAACAGGAATTCGGAAAGCCGATGGATGAGATCGCCGCAAACCTCTTTCCGACTCTGTCAGAATCTCAGCGCGCTCTTGTGATGGAGTCCTGCTGTGAATACGAAGAATTTTATCTGGAAAATGCCAGAGAACCGCTTCTGTTCGACGGCGTGAAAGAGACCATCTTAACACTGTCACAGAATTATGCTGTCTGCATTGTCTCCAACTGTCAGAAAGGATATATTGAACTCTTTCTGAAAAAGACCGGACTGGAGAACGCCATCACCGACTTTGAATGTTTCGGAAATACCAGACTTTCCAAAGGCGAAAACATTCGTCTTCTGATGGAACGCACTCAGATCACAGATGCTGTTTATGTGGGGGATACGAAGGGGGATGCCGATGCCTGCACCTTTGCCGGAATTCCGTTTATTTTTGCAGAATACGGATTCGGTTCTCCCACTCATTATGCTCACAAAATCACGCGTTTTCCAGAATTACTGGAATATCCCTTTTAAAAAAGTATCGGAGCACTGTCCGCTCCGATACTTTTCTTCTAGTCCCGATAATCCAGACATGCACGCTCTGTCACAAACGGACGCACATATATATCCGCTACTTTGACATGCTCCGGATGTGCAGAATACGCTTTGATATCTTCCGCTTTTTCAAACGTTGTCACAAGCGCCATATCATGCGTGCTTGACGCAAATGGTTCACTCACAAACGATACACTTAAAAGTCCCGGTACCTTTCCAATCAGACTGCTCAGATTCGCTTCCATATCTTTTTTGAGGTCTGCTTTTCTCTCCTCTTCGATTTCCGGTTTGAACTTCCACATTACAATATGATGTACCATACTGTCGCCTCCTTTCCCTTTTGGGCAATTCTCTTACATCGTAAAGCTGACCAGATTCATATCCTCGTCATACGCAAGACTGTAATTGACATTGCCTTCTTCATATTTTACCACAATAATGACTCCGCCGTACTTTTTATTATCTTTTATCTGCCCTAAATACGTACATTTTCCAAACTCTTTGAATTCTCCCTGTTTCTCCAGGATTTTCAAATAGGAATCGTACGATTCTTCTGTCAGACTGCTCTGCAGATCCTTGGTAAACCTGCTTTTCCAGCTCTCATAATCTTTAGACTGCGCGATCTCAATATCTTCCATTGCCTGCTTTCTTACTGTCTCCTTGTCAAACCCTTCCGGCAGTTCTTTCAGGATCTCTCCTTGTTCATTTCCTCCGCTTCCCAGAGAGCTGCATCCCATCAGACTTCCCACTGCCATCACGAAAACGCCGAATCCCACTGCCAGTTTTTTCATATTCTTTTTCATTGTCTTGTTCCCCTTTCTTCTTTCCACTTTCGTTTTGTAAAAATCAAAGCTATCATCGCAGCCACGACCCCAAAAATCAGAACACCCCAGATCAGGATTGTATTCTGAAATGCAATTGAAAAGTCGTATAATCCATGCAGAACTACTGCGATCAGCCAATAAAACAATTTTTTGTGTCTCCGGATTCCTTCCATGATGACCAGTGTCAGCAAAATGTGAAAGGCCATCGCACAAAAACGCTCTGCTCCGGAAAGCAACACTGCCACACTTATGCTGCTATCTTCATTCAGAACATTCGGCAAGACTCCAATCACACCGATCCACACCGCTTCGATCCCGCCGTGCCCAAGTCCAAATGCCACTGCATCCATCCAGCTGGTTTTTCCTTTCCTCAAGACACCAAGTCCCACAACTCTTCCTGTCTCCTCAAACACACCTGCAGAGAATGCCGCAATCGCCATATATATATAATAATGACTGTATGGCAGTATCATAAACCACTCCCAGTTTGTCTTCAGATAACCAAGAAGTGGGATCCGCAGAATCATCTGCGTCACCACAAAAGACAGAATTCCTGTAAGAAACGTAAGAAAATATCCCTTTCCTTTCACCGCAAAATAAATTCCTCCCAAAACCGGTATCCCGATACAGATCAATAAACTGATCACTTCAAACAGCAAATTCATGAGTCCTCCTTTCCCGGCAGCATCACGCTGACCCGATATTCTTCTCCCACAATTTCACACTGCATTGTTCCCTGATACGCTTCTACTGTCCGTCTCACATTTTCCAGTCCCACTCCCATATGTCCTTCCTTTTTCATTCCGGGTCTGCTTGCATTTACAATACTGATCACCCTGAAATGATGCACCTCCTGTATTTTCAGATTCAGATAGGCTCCCTCTCCAAAAGCCTCCACCGCTTCCAATGCATTATCCAGCAAATTGGCGAAAATCGTCGTAATATCAATATCCCGCAGATCCGAAAAATCAACATCTCCGATTTCCACGGATATAGCGACTGCAGGATGCCGCGCCAATGAGAGCTTATCATTACAGATAATATTCAGCATACGATTAGAACTGTAATATTTCTCACCCAACAGATTCAACATATGATACAGATCCTTCACATACGCTCCGCCTTGCTCCTGCCCATCTTTTGCCTGATATAAATGTTCTACAGCCTGAAGGTGATTCTTCATATCATGCATGATCTTTCTGGACTCTCTGTATTTTTGCTCCAATTCCGCATAATATCTGTACTGCAGCTCATTCTGCATCTGAAACTCTGCAAGCTGCCGCTCCAGCTTATGAGAACGGAACCAATATCCAAACAGGTACAAAAAACAAAAATTCAAAAGCACCAGCGCTCCCAGATTGACGACCATCAGACGAACTCCATACAGCTCCATATAGATATGTCCCATTTCTATCAGTGAATAGAGAAACAGTACGCTAAAAAGCGGAAGTAATAAAAGGAGCAGTATCTGCAAGTTTCCCATTTCTGTTTCCTTTTGTCTCTTTCTCCACATAACAGCGGCCGCTGTCACAGGAATCATGAAAAACATTTTGAAGAGCATGGTAACATTCCCGTACCACACAAGATTCTCAAACGCCCCCTGTGCAAGCAGGTAATTCCCCAGAAAAATCCCCACTTCTATGGAAAGAATCAAAAGGATGTTTACAAAAAGATCCAGGAGCAGACTTCCGATTTTTCTGTGAAACAATAAAATTCCAAGAAGCAGCACCCCTGTCAGCTGGATCTGTATACCGATCCACAGATTTCCGGTCAGCCCTGTCAGAAATGCCGCACCGTAAACACTTGCGCCAAGCGCAGTAAATCCAAAGAAATACCAGATTTTTTTCCGGTGGATCGTCTGTGCATTGGCGCTCATAAACAGATACTGACAGACACACATGACCACCTCTTCCAAAACAGAACAGACCAGATTCATCCCCATCTCAAGTGCCATACGCCTTCTCCTTTCATACCTGCTGCGCCAGCCATCGAGTCAGCAATGCCCGAAAATCTGCCGCTTTCTTTTGAGAAAGTGGAACTATCTCTCCTGTCGTCATGAGCAGATCACAGCCCTTTATATCTTTGATATGACGCAGATTTACTACAAAGCTTTTATGAGGAACTGCAAAGTCTATGTTTTGAAAAGACTCTGCCATTTTACTGATACTTCCTCGCATCCATGCTTCTCCATTCTGCGTCACAATCCGGATTTTCCGGTCTCTATATTCAAAATAGCAAATGTCCTGCATATAAAATTCCTGATACCCTGCCTCTGTATGAAGACGGATCCTGGGACCTCTTTGCTCCTCCTGTTCATAGTCAAAAGCTTCCTGAAGGATTTCCAGAATTTTTTCTTTTTCCACTGGTTTGACCAGATATCCGAACGCATGGACACCAAACGCATACTCTCGAAAATCTTCATAAGCTGTCACATAAATGATCTTTGCCTTTTTATCCCGAACTCTGATTTTTCTGGCAGTATCAATCCCCGAAATTCCTTTCATGTCAATGTCCAGAAAGATCACATCATAAAGAACATCCGATTCCAGGAGTGCCTCTCCGCTTTCAAAATAAGAGATGCAAAAAACCGATTCCAGCTCTTTGAAATATGCCTCCATCTGTTTTCTCACTGCCGGCTCATCATCACATATCGCAATTTTTTTCATTTTCTTTTCATTCCTTTGCCCATCATTTTTCTGGCGTAGTTTTAGTATAAAACAGCCTTTCTCCTTCTACAAGAGCTTTTGTCTGAAGTACAGAATTTGTGTCTGAAAGAGTGTTGGTGTGGGAACAGTAACCAAAAAAATGTTATTATAGAGAAAAAGACCTGATCTCCCAGGTCTTTTTCTCTATAACTCAGGCAAAAGTTTCTCTAACAACCTGATGGAATGTTCGATTGCTTTCTTCTCAAATGCCGGATAATCCATAGATGCACTGTTGTCTGCTTTATCGGAAATTGCACGCACGATCACACATGGAATCTGATTCAGATATGCCCCATGTGCAATCGCTGCACCTTCCATCTCCGCACATTTTGCTCCGAAAAGTGTTACGATTCGTTCTTTTACTTCCTGTGAGGAAATAAACTGGTCTCCACTGGCGATCCGTCCGGTAAATGTATGGATATCCGGATTGGCCTCCTGGTTCGCACGCACAGCCTTTTCGACCAACTGGGCATCTGTGGGGAATGCAAATGTATCCATACGCGGAACCTGTCCGATCGGATCCCCGAAAATACTCGTATCCATATCATGCTGCACCGCATCCGTAGAGATCACCATATCTCCAATATCGATCGCTGCATCCAGAGAACCGGCAATCCCGGTATTGATCACAAGATCTACATCAAAATGATCCGCTAAAATCTGCGTGCAAATCGCTGCATTGACCTTTCCGATTCCGCTTCGCACGACAACTGCTTCTTTTCCATATAAAATTCCTCTATGAAATACCATGGAGGCGATTTCCTTCTCCTCCTGAATCTTCATGGCATGTCTCAATGCCTGTACCTCTTCTTCCATTGCTCCGATAATTCCTATCATCTTTTTTCTCCTTTTTATTCACCAATCACCTGTTCAGGTTACTGTTCATTATACACGAGATTGATTTCTTTTGAAATAGCTTTTCTTAAAAGTCATTCTATGGTACACTATCATGCGGAGAATTTTTTAGGAATGGAGTTATGCTATGAATACGAATGAATTTATTCAAAAACCGGTCCGTCAGTTATTCTTTCATTATCTGATACCGGCTATCTGCGGAACGATGGTCACATCCATCTATGTACTTGCAGATACAATCTTTATCGGAAAGCGGCTTGGAGCCACAGCACTTGCCGCCTTGAATATCTCCCTGCCGATCTACAATATCTTTTTCGGTCTGGGACTTTTATCCGGTGTCGGCGGCTCTGTACTGATGTCCATCTGCCGTGGAAAATCACAAAAGGAAGAAGGAAACACCTATTTCACAACTGCCCTGCTGCTGAATTTTGCACTTCTTCTCATCTCCATGACAGTCTGCGTTCTGTTTATGGAAGACATCGCATGGCTGCTTGGCGGCACAGAAGAAACCCTGCCTTACATCATGGACTATCTTCCTTATATTATCTGGGGAATGGGAACTTATTTCTTTTCTTCTTTTCTTCAGACTTTCATCCGCAATGACGGTGCACCAAAACTTGCCATGAACGGAGTCATTGCCGGCGGAGTGACCAACATTGTACTGGACTATCTTTTTGTGTATCCTATGAATATGGGAATGAAAGGGGCTGCACTTGCCACTGTTCTTGGTTCAAGCCTTACCGTGGTTATTTTATGCACGCACTTTTTTACGAAAAAGAACCAGCTGAAATTTACATTAAAAGGATTTCATCCTTCCTTTTTACAGAAGATCATTGCAAACGGTTTCACCAGTTTTGTCATCGAAGCTGCATCCGGATTTACGATTTTTATTTTCAACCTGCAGCTGATCCGCTATCTCGGAAATACCGGAGTCAGTGTATATGGCATCATCTGTAATACTGCTCTGGTAGTCATCTGCCTCTGTAAAGGAATCGAACAGGCTGCTCAGCCGATTCTGTCGATCAACCACGGAGCAGGGCTTTCAAGCCGGATCTTAAAGGTACAGTCACTTTCATTAAAAACATCTGTGATCATCTGTACCCTGCCAGTCCTTCTGGGATTGTTTGTTCCGAATCTGTTTACTTATATTTTTCTGGAACCAACGAGCGAAATCCTGACTCTGGCAGCTCCGGCCATCCGGATTTATTTTACCGGATTTTTGTTTCTGGGCATCAACATGGTCTTTATCTGTTATTTTCAGTCCGTGGCAAAATCCGTCCAGTCCCTTTCACTCTGCCTGTTAAGAGGATGTATTCTGGTGGTGGCATTTGTTTATATTCTTCCGGTATTCTTTGGAAGCACCGGAATCTGGCTGGCATTTCCTGCCGCTGAATTTCTTACTATGATCGTAGGAATCTGCTTTTACCGTCAGGATCTCAAAGCTTATTAATATGAAAGAAAAAGCGCGTTTCCATTTTAAACGGAAACACGCTTTTTCTTTACTTCTGCAATCCAGTCCATACCGATAGAAAACAGCTGATAAAAAACCAGTGCATAGAAAGCTCCAAATGCATTATTAAAGATACGGTAAAAAATAGCGCCGCCCACTCCCAGAAATGTCATGGCAATGGACATTGCACCCCAGGAATTAAATACTGCCTGCCATCCATAAGTAGCTGAGAGCCCGACTCCGATCCCTCCCAGAATACCGATCAGAGAATACATAGATTCCGGAAGTACCAGATATAACACAATAAATGTCAGGCCTCCTAAGATATTTCCCGGAATTCTTCCCTTGATCCTTCCTTTCATATCTGCATGAAACGGTACCAGTACCGACATCGCCGCAATTCCTGCCCACATCGCTCTCGGCAATCCAAACAGTCCGGCAAAAAAGATCACGCTGGATACCCCCAGGGTCACGCAAATCTGCCATCTGGTTCTGGAGGAATGAAGGTCAAATTCCTCAAAAATATGACGCAACGTCCGTTTGTATTTCTGATGTCTGTGATTGCGGTAAAACACAATCCCTGTCAGGATGCCGCCGACCGCCATCCCTGCAATTCTCTGCAGATACTGTGTGCCTGAAACATCATACCCATACAAAAGCAGATATCCAAGCAGCAGCGTAGACTGATTGAACATCACTACATTATGACATCCCAGAATCATCAGCGTGAAAATACATACCATATTGACGATCAGCTCCGTCACCAGATTTCCTGCATTTGCAAGCCGGGGACCAAATGTCATGATTCCCCAGATCACCATCAGAGAACTAAGTGCATGGGGTGCATGAATCCCAAAATCTGCAAACCGAAATGTCATCACGCTCAACAGCACTACCACTCCTACAATGCTGTTATCACTGCCGAATACCTTTGTGTATACTGTGACAAATGCAACACAAAAAGCCAGTGTCAGTAAAATTTTAAATAGATAAACCGCAATATGACGTGCTTTTTCTTTTTTATCCTGTGTGTTTCGAATCAGCTGCTTGGATCCTGCCTGATTCAACTGTAACTCCTGATATAGAGTCATATCTTCTGCCTCCCTTGTTGTAAACTTACCGGGGAGGCATTATATCATCCATCTTTCCTCTTGTCAATCACGTCTAATTTCTTAAATTTTTATAAACTCACTGTATACATATACAATTCATGAAGTGCTCTTGTTGCGCAGATGTATTTCGCCTGTGTCATCAAAGGATTTTCTTCCTCTTCAAACACGCCGAAAACCTGATCAAATTCCAGTCCTTTCGCCAGATAAAATGTTGTAACTGTAAGCCCGCGTTCAAAAACAGAGGTATCTCTGTCAATATAAGACGCCTGAATTCCTCTTCGTTTTAAAAGTTCATAGAGTTCTCTGGCTTTTTCTTCTGTCATTGCAATCACTGCCGCTGTCTCATAGCCGTTCTCTCCCACACTCAGATTTTCTCCAATGGCTTTGAGCATACTCTCTTCCTCCGAAAAATACACTTCTTCCACTGCTTTTCCATGCCTATCCAGCAATTCCAAATCCGTTGTCTGGTTGATTGCTCCTGCATACGTCGCGATTTCCACCGTATTTCGGTAGCTCTTATTCAGCACGATCGTGCGCATCTTTTTTCCGAAAATCTTTGGAAGAAACAACAGGACATCCCGCATCGTCTCGTCCAGTGTCTGTGCCTTATCTCCCAAAATCGTCATCCGGCACGAAAACAGTGTGTGCAGGATCACGTACTGGAGATAGGAATAGTCCTGCATCTCATCAATCACCAGATGTTTGATGTTGCGGTGTTCATTTTTCCCTTTCAGACGATATTTCAGATACAACATCGGAAATACATCTTCATATTCCAGAATCCGCCGCTCATAAGGAACATCCGGAAGTTTCTCATACCCGCATTCTTCCATAAGCCAGTTATAAATCACATAGAGATCCTTTGTTACATACATACGATCGAATTTTCTCTGCAGGATTTCCTCTTCTTCCTCTGAAAGGTCTCTGTTATGGAGAGTTTCATACTGGTCTTTAAAATACTCTTTCACCGCATCCATCCTGGCCAAAAGAGGGATCTCCTGAAATTTAAAATAACACAGCTCGATCAGTTCTTCTTCCGTAAGCTGCATTCCTTTAAACTCCACAGAAGTAAAATCCAATAGCCGGTCTTCCAAAACCGCCAGAAAGCTTTCCATCTGCCCTGTCATTGCAAAGGACTGCTTGTCGCGGAAGCGCTTCTGCCTCTTTTTATCCGGAAATTTCATCTGCCGTTCCATGTGATGATACCGGTCTTCACAATCTGAAACCACGTCTTTCAATTCCTTATACGCAAACAGATCAAAACTCATCTCCCGGATATTTTCTTCCCCAAGCTCTGGAAGAATATGGGAAATGTAATCAGAAAACACGCTGTTCGGCGACAGGATCAGAATGTTCGAGGATTTTAAATGCTCCCTGTCATGGTATAAAAGATAGGCGATCCGGTGCAGGGCAACGGATGTTTTTCCGCTTCCTGCCGCTCCCTGAATGACCAGTATTTTATCTCCGGTATTCCTGATAATCTCATTTTGTTCCTTTTGAATCGTGCGCACAATATTTTTCAGCTGTACGTCACCGCTGCTTCCTAACTCCTGCTTCAGGATCTCATCATCGATTTTCGTATCACTCTCAAATGCATAGATCATTTTCCCGTTTTTGATCTTATACTGCCATTTGGAAGCGATTTCTCCCGTCAGGACACCCGCCGGTGCCTCGTAAGATGCCGAACCGCTGTCATAATCATAAAACAGACTGCTCACAGGCGCTCTCCAGTCATAGATCAGAGGTGTAGCTCCTGTCCTCTGTGCAAAATTTCCGATTCCTATATAAAATGGCTCCGCTTCCTCCTCTCCCTCATAGATAAAATCCACTCTCCCGAAAAACGGAGAATCTAACATCTTCTGAAAGCGGTGTTTTAAATCCAGCTTTTCCTGATTCGCATTGATCCGGTGCAGCAGAGCCTGCTGGTTGTCATAATCCTCATATCCGTACTGGTCCATCTCTGTATAATTTTCCCAGTAATATTCATGCATACTCTCAATATCTTTTTGTCCTTCTTCCAGTTCCTGCGCGATCTTCCTGATCCTCTGCCTTAAATTCTCCAGCACGTTTTCTAAAAACTGCTCTTCTCTTCTGCTCAATTCTTCTGTCTGACTCATACTTTCTCCTGCTTTTTATGATCTTGTTACTTTCTGACAATATCCAGTGTATGCGCACTTGCCCCCAGCAGATCTTTCCGCTCACAGGTGGACAAATGATACTGGATAAACAACTGATACGTCTCCTCATCCATGGCGTTTAAAACGGTTCGCATATAGTTCGCCGGCCCGTCCGCCGCGATCAGTTTTTCCCGCTTTACGCCAGCCGCCTGGTCAATGGCGTCAATATCCTCGATTCGAACATAATCGTACAAATCCTCCTCTTTCGATCGCACATGAAAACTATCATCCACTTTTTGATTCCGGATGCTCTCTTTCATATGTCCTTCTTTGAATCCATACGTCAAAATACTGTACTCATTCATACAATATGCCACTAAAATGATCCCACCCGGCTTTACCACACGTTTTGCCTCTTTTAACGCTTTTACTTTATCTTCCTTTGTATACAGATGATACATCGGACCAAATACCAGTACCATGTCAAACTGATCCGCTTCAAACCGGGACAGATTTAAGGCATTTCCCTGATAAGCTTTTACACTGCTCTTTTTGGATTTTAAAATCCCCAGATTGTATTTTACCAGTTCCACTGCCGTCACATCATAGCCTTCCCCGGCAAGCTGTACCGAATAACGCCCTGTACCGGCTCCCACATCCAGAATTTTGATCGTTTCCTTCTTCCCCTGAGGCAGATACTCATGGATGTACTTCATAGATGTCACATACTCCACATACCCGTGCCTTCTGGTCAGCCTCTTCTCTTCGCAAAATTTATTATAATATTTTTCCAGTTCTGTACTCATCATTCTCTTCCTCTGTCAAATTGTGATGTTTCGCCAAAAAGAGATGCAGCATTCACCGCATCTCTTTCCTATTATATCCTATCTTTTCTTTTTCGTACAGAATATTTTCCTATTCCTTTTTAAATGGATTCTTCTCATGTGGTCCTTTCAGGATCCAGAGTACAATGATAATCCCCACGATATACAAAATGTTTACAAGAACTGTCGGATTATCTCTCAGCAAAAATACAACGATCACAATAGCTGCCAGAGAAATTAAAAGCTGAAGCATTGTAAAACTTCTCTTTTCCCTTGCCTCTTTGATGCTCTGCATCATCTCCAGTCTTTCATGCTCCATCTCCAGATACTTCATCAAGTCCTCATCTTTAATCCTGGAAAGAATCTGTTCTTCTCTGGACGCTGCCGCTTTTTTCCTTGATCGGATAAAACTTCTCTTCGGTTCCGGCTCAGTTTTTTCTTTCTGCTCCTGTATCTCCACCGATTGTTGAATCTGTGTCACTGTCTCTGCAGCCTTTTTCTCTGTCGGCTGAGAAAGTATGGTCTGCTCTGTTTCCATCTTTTTTTCTTCCGCTACTTTGGTTTCTTCTATATCTTTCGTTTCTTCTGACACGTTACTGCCTCCTTATCCTTCGGTCATTTCTGTGTCCATTATACCCTGTCTTCCTTACAGAAACAATCATTTCCGGATAATTTCTCGCTCTTTTCCTCAAACATCAGCTTCCACTCGCATACAAACTGCTCTTTCTGAAAGCAATACTGTTTTCTAAGTTTCGGTCCACAGCTGTTTGATCCGATTCCATTCTGGGCGTAATCCAGGCAAACAATCGTGCTTCCGCTCTTTTCCAGTTCAAAATGATGTGCTTTTCTTGTCAGTTCTTCCTGTGTATATGGTGATACTGAAAAAGAAAACGAATGCGGAGAAACGACTGTTACGCTCTGTTCTTTGCTTGTCAGCTTCACATAGTCACAATCTGCATGGCTCCCATTTTCCTGTGGTCTGATGTAATCTTCGTGCATCTCATCTACTGATGATCGATAAATCCCATGACTGCTTGCCCTGCATTTATCCACATAACTCTCCTGGGGCCCCATTCCATAATATTCCACCTGATTAAATTCCTGCTTCAAAAAAAGCCGGATTCCGAATCTTGGGAGCTCCGGAAACTCCATTTCCTTTTTTACACGCATTGTTACACAGATTTCACCCGTATCAAAAACCTCCCACACTGCATCTACATCCAACACTTTCTGCAGTGAAACTGCCGCAACAGACAGAATACTGTGAAGAACCAGTTTTGATTTTTCTCGTTTCCACTGTGTATTGTACGCTCTTCCCAGACTTCTGTCATACCCGGCTGCAATCCATTTTCGTTTTAATATTCTGTCATTATCTGTAGGAGCTCTCCATATATTCAGCTCCATAGGAGCATCCAGAATCTTCTTTCCGCCTACGTTCAGTTCTTCAAACATTCCGGTCAGTTTATTGTAAACATATGTAAAATCATCTGACTTAATCTGTATATATCTGTCCGTTTCTGACAGCTTCACTTTTCCTTTCGGTGTTTTGAACGTCTTAAGCAGTGTCACAGCTTTCTGATTTCTTCCATCCTCATTTTTCAGAAGAATCTCATCAAACCCCAGGATCGTTCCCTGCGAGATCAGCTCCGTATCCTGGCGTTGATGATAAAAAATCTTCAAATAACACTTTCCAGTCTCCGGGACAGAAACATCCACATACACCTCTTTGCACTGACGTGGTAAGATGGATTGCGTAATTTCAACCTGCCCCCTTCCAAAAACATCCCCATCACAACTGACTTCGTAACTGATGTAAATATAGGATTTCAGATCCTCTTCGTTCATATAATTTTTCAACACCAAACAGCCGCTTTCCTGCTCAAAAGAAACAACTCTCGCCGGACGGTACACATTTTGATATTCCAAAAGCCCTGTGTGCGGCGTTCGATCCGGATATACCAGACCGTCCATGCAGAAATTTCCGTCATGAACTTCTTCCTTATGATCGCCGCCATAAAAATACATTGCTTTTCCGTTTTCCGCCTGCCCTTTATAGATTGCATGATCACACCATTCCCATACAAATCCACCGCAAAGAGACGGATACTTGTAAATCATCTGAAAATAGTCTTCCAAATCCCCGGGACCATTCCCCATCGCATGACAGTATTCGATCAAAAGAAACGGCTTATCCGGTCCTTTCTCCATATATTCCTCAATCTCTTCCAACTCAGGATACATTCTGCTGTAAAGATCAATATTGGAGTAATCATATCTTCTCCTGTCACTTTTATAAAGAGCACTTTCATAACAAGTCAGCCGGGACGGATCAAATTCCTTTGTCCACTTCAACGCTTCTTCAAATGTACATCCGTATCCACATTCATTGCCCATGGACCAGATTACAACACAGGGACGATTTTTCTCTCTGTACACGCAAAGCCTGGTGCGGTCCATCGTCGCCGGAATAAACGCAGGATGATCCGCAATCCGTTCATTCCATCGTTTGCTGATATTTTCCCAACTGGAATCTTCCAGATATTGTGACTGTGTTCCATGACTTTCATTGTCTGCTTCTGCGATCACGTAAAATCCATATTCATCACACAACTGATAAAAATAAGGTGCATTCGGATAATGGCTGGTTCGAATCGCATTGAAGTTATGCTCTTTCATCATCTGCAGATCTTTTTTCATCTGTTCCATTCCGATTACAAATCCGGTTACCGGATCGGAATCATGACGATTTACCCCTTTGAATTTGACCGGAACCTCATTTGCATAAACTACTGCATCTCTGATAGAGATTTCCCGTATTCCAATTCGGTCAACAATCACTTCTCCTGTGTTTTCCAGGACCATTGTATACAAGTATGGCTGCTCCGGATTCCATAATTTAGGGGCTTCTATTTTCAATACCACCTGATGCGTATATTCCCCATCCGATATTTCCTGCAGTCTCCCGGATACGCACAACACTCCTTCTTTGTCATAAATTGCAATCTTCACAGGCGCTGCTTCTTTTAAGTACTTTGCCCGCACAGTAATTTCTGCGTTTCCATCCACAATCCTGGTTGTTGTGAAATAGTCATATATGGCATTATCAGGCCGCTGCAGCAGATACACATCCCGAAAAATCCCACTCATCCGAAATTTATCCTGGTCTTCCAGGTAGGTGCCATCACACCATTTTAAGACCAGTACTGCCAGCGTATTGCTTCCGTTTTTCACCAGATCTGTAATGTCAAACTCTCTGGAAGCATGGGACACCTGACTGTATCCTACATATGTTCCATTCACCCAGACATAAAGACAGGAATCCACCCCTTCGAAATTTAAATATACATTTGGTGCATCTTCCTTCTTCTGATACTCAAATGTCCGCACATATGCCCCGCACGGATTTTCCTGTGGAACATACGGAGGATCCAACGGAATCGGATATCTCACGTTGGTATACTGATACGTATCATACCCATAATTCTGCCACATTCCGGGGACATTCACTTCTTCAAACCCGTCAAGTGAATATCCTTCCTCGTAAAACGCATCCTGCAGATCGTAAATACTGTCAAAATAACAAAATTTCCATTTTCCATTAAGCAAAGTCATCCGATCTGATTTTTCTCTGTTCTCCACCAATGGTCCCATGTTGCAAGAGGCCGGAATATAATAGGACCGATATGGCATTGTATTTTCATACATTATATTCAAATTTTCATAATGTCTCTGAATAATCATACTCATTTCTCCTCTACCGTCTGATATGGTTTAATCTCTCCACTCATAAAATGTCTCCTGCAGAGCGGTACATACATATCATTGGCTCCAAGCGCGATCTGCGCTCCGTCCCTTACCATTTTTCCATCAATAACTCTGGCATTGAAATGTGCTTTCTTTCCGCACCAGCAAATGATCGGAAGCTCCTCGATCGCATCAGCCAGCTCCATCAGCCGTTTTGATCCTTCAAATAAGACACCTCTGAAATCTGTCTTCAGCCCATAGCATAAGACCGGAATATCATACTGATCACAGATCTCGGCCAGCCATTCCACCTGTTCAGATGATAGGAAATTTGCTTCATCCACCAGGATTGCATCATACGTGTCCGGCTTCATCGTAAACTCTTCAATCAATTCGCACTTCGCCTGTAAGCCAATGCGTGACTTCACAATATATTCTCCGTCTCTTGTATCCAGTTTTGGCTTCAAAATAACCGGACGTCTCCCCCTCTCCAGAAAATTGTAGTGAACCATCAGCAAATTTGCCGTCTTGCTGCTGCCCATAGCTCCGTACCGAAAATATAGTTTCCCCATTTTAGTTTTCCCTTCACTTTTTTGATTTATAATAACATAAGCTTTAGTGCTTGCTCCTTCTCGACTGTGTCCAATTTCGGTTGGATCCCCCCTTTTTTTCTTTATTTTATCATGAAAAAGGGAATAAAAACACATGTTTTGTGCAAATTTTATTTTTCAAACACACTCTAGTCAAAAAAGTTGAGTACTAAACCTTTTTACCTTTATAATGATGAGCCTATTATCTCATATATGATGATTTTGAAAAGATACTTTCTATTTTGCGGTTACGATTGAACGGTGCCGCTTTTTTTCTGTAATACAATTTTTCCTGTTCCAATGTCCCCTTTATGGCAGTTTCATAAAGGACGACATCTTACCCCTTCAAGTCTATAGATCCCCCCTCTTTTGCGGCAAACCATCCCCGCACAGGTATTAGTAATTTTAATGCCTTTTTACCAAGAATATAATTGGATATTACATACTGTACCAGATAAAAAATGTACGCTGCCACAACGCTATAGGAAATATTTTTTAGAAATTCACTATGATGAATAAACCATTCAAATCCTGGCAATGCCGGTATATCACAGCAATAGCTCTCTGCAAAAATACTGAGCAATGTAAGAAATATAAATATACATCTATCTTTTGATACATTTCCTAAACCTTTTCTTAAATTATCATATATACTACACATCTTCACCTCTATAACATTTCATAAAACTCATATTATGCCGAATTTCGGCACAATAAAAATAGGAGATACCTTTTGATATCTCCCATACACTACAGTGTCTCTTTTATTTTCAAAATCTCTTCTTCTGTTTTCTCTGTAATCTCACAAATTTCAGAAATCGGATAATTTTTCTTCAGCATAGAAATGACTGTTTTTTCTACCCCTTTTTCCATGCCCTGCTCGATACCCTGTTCGATACCCTGTTCAACACCTTCTGCTTTCAAACGTTCCAATGCGGTACACATATTCGTCACCTCCATCGATTTTCCCATCTCAATCAGTTCTGTGGAACCTGCCATCTGACCAATCAAAGACAGAGCTTCTGAACTAATTCTCTTATCACTGTATTTTTCCCGGATCCCATCAAAATTTCCCGCGAACACTTCTCGTGTGATCTCAAATGCGCTCTGCACATCTTCATTCTGAAAGACATATCCTGCCGAATCTCTTACCTCCAGGAGATTCATTTTATAATCTGAAAAAACGGCTGCAATCTCTTCTGGCATTTCCACGATCATATCTTTCAACGAACACGGTCCATCCCATACTTTTTCACCAGTATAAATGGTTAGTGTAATAATCGGATGCATCCTGTCTTCTTTTCGCATTCTCGATAAAAATTCATCGGAATCTGACAATTTTATATTTGACCCTTTATAATTGCGTGTAATCTCCTGATATTCTTTCAAGTAGCCCATGGCATCATATATCATGTGTCTCAGCGGCATTGCATAATGGATATGCTGTTGATTCTCAATCCCTAACACAACAAATTCTACCCCATAAGCAGTCTTCTTGATCACGTCTCTTGTTCTTGATAATGTTTCCTTATAATCTTTCATCTCGATCACACCGGAAACATCCGTATCCATCTCTTCCAGTATCTCCGGTTTTAAGATTTCTTTTCCATGAAACACTACTGTATTAAACAAATCTGCAAAATGTTCGTTTACACGCCAGAAACCTTTAAATATAACATCTGCTTTTGTACTCTTCACATTAATACTCCATTTCCATCCCGTCTATGAATCTCTGGTTTTAGTATAACACTGCAAAGAACTATTTTGCAAGATTCGATTTTCTCATAATAAATATTCATAGGATCTTATAAAAAACAGAGACATTAAAAAATGTCTCTGTTTTTTATTATTTTACTTGTACTAATCGACTTGTACTAATAGTGTACTAATAATGTACTAATGTACCACTTATCTATACACTCTTACACGTCCTTATACTCTTCAAAACCCGCGATTTTCCGCCGTTTCTTAGAATTTTCCTTCTTTTGCTGATTCCTCAATAGCTACTGCAACAGCAACAGTCATTCCAACCATCGGATTGTTACCAAATACAAAAACGCAGCTTTTATTGTACTTATTTGTATCTATTCGTACTCAAATTCCATGAAAATAGAGACTTAACACAGATTGTGCGTATTTATTTGTATCTATTTGTATCCATAAATATTTATCGTATTTATATTTTGGTACACAAAATGTACACAACCTGTATACCATTTATAACGCTAATCATTGCTCTGATATGATTCGTATTTTTCAAGGAACTTTTCGAGAGAAGATTTTCTAATTCTGAACGATTTAAATTTTAATACAGGAATCATTCCTTTGTCAATAAGTTCATATACATAATTTTTATTAACGTGAAGTATACTTGCAACTTGAGCAACTGTATATACCATTTCTTCCATTATATTACACCATCCTAAATTATTTATTAAATCATATTTCCAATAAAAATATCATAAAACTGTATTACCAAACAATAAATCATAATTACACTGATTATAAAATATGGAATATCATATCGATCTATTGTGTCGCCAGTCGCTTTAAAAAGAATAAAAGTAATACTAATTGATATGAATAATATGATTAGGTTTACAAGTATGTAACTTAACATATATCACCTACTTTCCTGTTGAGCCAATACCGCCAGTACGTTCAGTTGTGATTTCTTCTTCATCTGCAACACCGAATGGAACAAATACAGCCTGTACAATTTTTTCTCCTGATCTCAATTCCAAAACATCATTTCCATTATTTTTAATACTAATAAAAATATGTCCCTCATTATCCGCAAAGAAATAATCTGCGTCCACAACAGGAACTGTATTTGAAATAGTCATTCCTTTTTTAATTCCAAGACTACTGCGTGGAAAAATCAACATAACATATTCTTCGCTCATTTCACATCTAATTCCAGTTGGTATCATTAACTTTTCACCTGGACAAAGTTTCACATCAAATGAAGTACAGATGTCATGTCCTGCGCTAAATCTTGTGCTACGTTTTGGCAGATTTATTTCTTTATATTTTTTTCGTATGTCTAAAATATTATCATTACCAAATGCATTTGAACAATCACCTATGAATTGTTCTTCACTTACTTTTCTAAAAACTGCTACTTTTCTCATAAATTAAATCACTCTCTTTCTAATAATTTTTGCTTTTACCATGTCATCCATAATGACAGACAGTCTCGCATATACTGTTCTATAAACATCGTTCTTTTCTTCGTTTGTATATTCTCTGTCGTAAAATGCTGTATACAATGTATCGTTACACACATCCATGACATCATATCCAATATAGTTATCTAAAGATGAGACAAGAAATTCTGCAGCAATTACTGTCTTTGACTTGTTCTCATATAGAGGAAGAAACAGCTTATAATTTAAGCCGTACTTCCTGAATCCAAAATTGGTTAATTTACTATGCGTACATTGTCTATGTAATTTAAGCTGTTTCATAATCTACTACTCCTATTTGTCTCATTAAATATTACAATTATTTATCATCATCCGTATCAGTATAAAAATTCTCTCTCTCATCTGATGCGACACATAAAGAAATCGCAAACAAACTGGAGACTACTCCAATAAAAAATCCAACAATAAGTCCTATAGATACACCCATTTCAATACTCCTCGTAAAATACTTCATTATTTATTTTCTTTTTATTATTCTCTGCAACAAGAACTTTATCTAACGCTTGTTTACGATCGTGAAACACAATCTCTCCCAAATCAGAATAATTAAATAGATAAGCATGTTTGTCTACTTTGTCGCATCCAACAAAATAATCTTCTTTTACTGTTCTGATCGTGAGTTGGCATACATCAAATGATTCTTGCATAATACAGAATATCTTTTACTTTTACTGATTCTCCCATAGAACCACACTTCCTTGCTCTAATGTTTTCTTGACATCAATCACTCTCTGGTTTGTACTGCCTGCCCAGTGATATGCAACGTCTCTCTTGTCTTCTTCATAGCGCCCATCTACAAGTACATCGCACTGTTTTACAATTTCTCGGCGCATTTTCAGGAGTTTATCTCTTTCTGGATTAAAATCGTCTGTAACAACCGGATACATAATCTGTTCCAATGTGTATCCTGTATATAACCAGATTGTTTTTTCTGGATATGAAAGACGAATTTCATTAACCAAATTCAGAACGGATTCAAGATTATTTTCATTCAAAGGATCACCACCAGTCAAAGTAATTCCAGAAATATAATCTTTTGATAGTTCATTGAATATTTCATTTTTAGCTTTTGTATCAAATTTAGCTCCATCATTCGGATCCCAAGTAATAGGATTCTGGCAATTTTTACAATGATGATTACAACCAGAACACCATAGGCAAACTCTGAGTCCAGTTCCATTTAACATATCAGCATGAGTTATATCATGATATTTCAAATTTAATTACCACCCTTTCTTTTGTGGGCTATCTTTTCAGACAACCCACAATAATTTTACATACTCTTTCTGTCTGCAATTTCAGCCATCTTTGCATCATTCAATCTTGTATCTCCATGAACTCTTGAATACGACAGATATCCATTCATTCTTTCAATCTTTGTTAAATCGCTACTTCCACAATTCGGACAAATATCCATATTTAATTCTTCATGACCACAATTATTACAGTATGCGAGCGAAAGATTTACTCCTTCATAAAACCCCATTGACATTGCACGTCTTACAAGTGTTTTAATTGCATCGTGATTATATCCAATCGGATATTTACAATATTGAATGCGTCCACCCTCAATATAATTCCAAAATCTATGTTCTAAATCCTGTTTTTGAATCGGAGTAATATCTTCCCAAACACCACAATGAAAACTGTTGCTTACATATTCTCTATCTGATACTCCTGGAATAATTCCATATTTCTTACGGAACTGTTTTACCTGAAGCCCACAGAGATTTTCTGCCGGTGTACCATAAATTGCATACAACCAACCATCTTCTTTTTTGAATTCCTTAACCTTTGCATCGATATATTTTAGTGTTTCTAATGCGAATTCACCATCTTCTACAAGTGATTTTCCATTATATAACTGCTGCAGTTCATTTAGTGCTGTAATTCCAAAGGATGCTGTCATAGGTTTTAAAAGTGGTTTGATCTTGTCTGATGGATTTAAATGTCCTCCTAGAAAACCTCCTTCGCAATACCCAAGAGGATTTGTGGATGCTTTCATCTCTCCCAAATAATCATAGGTTCTCTGATGCAACTTACGGATCATTTCCAAATAGTAATCAAGAACTTCATAAAAATCTTTATTTTCTTGTCTTGATTTTGAAAGAATCATAGGAAGATGTAATGATACTGCACCGATATTAAATCTCCCTACAAATACCGGCATATCCTTGTCATCTGCCGGCTTCATTCCGCCTCGCTCATACCATGGAGACAAAAATGCACGACAACCCATCGGACTAATAACTTTTCCATACTTATGATACATTTTAGACACTGTTGTATCTCCATCTAAACTTAACCAATCAGGATACATTGTTTTCGCGGAAGTTTTAATACCTTCTTCGAATAAATCTTCGTTTACTTTTCCTTTTCCGTGTAAGTCTTCTGTATAAAGGAATACAAGTTTTGGAAACAACACAGGCTTTTTATTACCATCTTTTCCTTGTCCTTCTCTATGAACTCTGAGAAAAGTTTTTGAAGCCATCTTGGCAAATGGATCTGTTCCCAACCCAAATGTAATGGTGATAAATGGATAATCCCCTCGGCTGGAAGAGACTGTATTGAACTTGTATTCAAGTCCCTGATAACCTTGTTCCATATCACGTTTTACTTTTTTTATAGCGTAGTCATGTGCTTTCTGTTCAAAATATGAATGTCTATAATCCAGTAAGTTATCTGCGATATCATAAAATTCTTTTTTATATTTCTCGTAACTTTTTTTTGCATATGGGACTAATACTTCATCAATTTGTGGCAATGTAAAACCCAAGTGTGTTTACACACACATGCACTATTTCTTCAATGATTGCTAATCATTGCCTTGCGCTTCGATGCAGGATTTTCACCTATACATCTACTCTACTCACTTCTTCATATTCATTCTCGCTATATCGAATGAATATTATGTTTTCGATAGTCTCTGAACCTTCACATAAAATCTTCTGTTGATATTTATTTAATTATTTATCCCTTCTATAAGAAAATAGAAATTTTTATTCTCGCATTCATTCTTTGCTATTCTTCTTATTTGCGTACAAGAAACATTTGTTCCTCTTGACGCAGCCTCAATACTTTCATATACTGTATGTACATTGGTTTGTTTATCAATGCTAATACACCGTCTTTTCATTAACTTTGGTCGGTTTATGGGGCGGTGTAATTTATCATAGGCATGTTTTTCGTTTTCTGAATATGTAGCCCATTCTAAATTGTCTACTCTGTTATTTTTTCTATTTCCATCTATATGATTTACGGTTGTTTTATTAGTTGGATCATCATTTTCTAAAAATGATTCTGCAACTAATCTATGAACCTTAAAACATTTTCTTTTGTTATTTTTTCTCAAATGTATCTCACATACTTCTACTCTTTTGTTGTAGCATATTGACAGAATTTTGCCTCTTATTAGTTGCATATTATCGTATCGACCTTTTACATATCTGTCTAAACTTCTGATTCTACCAAATGTACTTACTTGATATATCCCTTCATAATCTCTAATATCTTTCCAAATTTCTTCTATATATAACACTCTCCTTGTTTTATACAGAAGATTTATGTGCTTGGCACACCGTTCCGTTTCCGGTTCAGTGTTAGCAGTCTTTTAAATTTGTTGACCACACCGCTTATTTAAGCGTTCACAAGGTTTTTAAGTACGGCAGTCGGATTATTTTTACCGTACTGTTGACTCGCAGCGCTTAAGGTAATATCTCCGATTACATCAAATGCTGTATCTAGTGTTTTAGGCTCGTTATACCATACATTTCCCATTTCAAATCCACCACGCATTACTTCTGCGACATCAAAAAGACAGCAGTTCATCGTATCTCTTCTTGCAGACATATCATGAATATAGATATACCCATCATTAACAGCTTGTCTTTCTTCTACTGTTAAGAAGAATTTCTTATATAGCTGTTTATTTAATTCATTTAATACAAGACTTCGCTTTGTAGATACAAGCGCGCTGTCTGTGTTGCTGTTTTCCTTATCGCCGATGTACATAATTTTCTGACTCTCTTCGTATACCGTATCCATCATATGTACAAAATCAAGTTTATAATTACGATATTGCTGATATTGATATCCTACTTTTGGAAACAAATCAAGAAGTGTTTTTTCTACAATATTATGAATAAAACCTACAGGAACTTCATCATTCTCAAAGTCTTCTTCATCAACCTCGTTAAGAACTCTGTTGCAGATCATTCCATATTCATCTTGTGAAAATGTAAAATTTTCTCTCTGTGCAGATTTATCAATAGCATTAATAATTTTCTGTTCGTTATACTCTTCTAGTGTTCCATCCTTCTTAATTACTTTCATCAATCACATCATCCTTTCTTACTTCTGAGAACTATCTTTTGCTGTCTTCGTTGTAGTTCTAGTTCTTTTGGTTTTCTGTTCCGTTGCATTATTCGCTTCTTTCGGTTCGTTTTCTTCCAAATCTTCATCATCAAAATCAGACCATTCATGATTTTTGTTATTTCTAAACATTGTCACATCTGTGCCTTTGAGTGCACGAATACATTTTGCAACACCCTCAAACAGCGCCCAGATTGGGATCCACATTGTTGTACCGATTGCGAAAATCACTGTACCCAGTTGATTAAAATCCATGTTCATCTCACCTCCTAACAAAACCACTACCACCATCTCTCACGTTTAAACATAAATGAGAGGTATCATCAATATTTCCATGTGTTTTCGTGTGTCCAATACTATCAATTACATATTCTTCTTCTCCTAATCTAACTGTAATGAAATCGTCAGGATACATTCCCAACTCTCTCACCAACATCCCACTTGTTCTAATCAATTTATTTATTCTCCCTCTCTCGTTTTTAAATATTCAAATATTTCATCTACTAAATCATCGATATTTTTACCGTCGTTGTTATAAAAGATTCTATCTGCTAATTCTTCCGCACCTTTAAAATCTTTATTGTCATGTAAAATCCTACGATCAGCTTCTTCTTTTTTATCTCCACGTTTGGATAATCTGTTTCGAATTGTCTTATTATTTGCGTATATATAAATAGAAATGTGTTCATCTAACTCATCTTTGATATCTCTATAACCATCCGGAGTTAGAATCACGATTGATTTGTTATCAGATCTGGATATTTCATCGAGAGGAGAACCATAATACCACGTTCCGTCTACTGTGTCATATTTCTTCCACTCTGCAAAATATCTTGTATTAATAAGCTCTTTAAATTCATCATCGGTAATAAAGTTGTAATCAATTCCGTCAACTTCACCTTTTCTTGCCGGTCGTGTTGTAGTCGTTACAATCTTTTTATATCCTCTTTTCACAAGCTCATTCACAATTCTGCTTTTCCCACTTGCTGTTTTCCCAAAAATAATAATCGCCATTATTCAGACTTCACCTCTGTTTCTTCTGCAATAATTGGTGTTTTATTAATAAACAATACTCGTCCATTATCGTCTACGCACATTGCTTTATATAATGTAACTTTGCATTGGTGCTGTTCTGCATCAACATATCTTTCACATGCATCTTTTACAGGACAATCATTTTCTTCATGTTTACAATAATAAATCATATCTGACATTATTCATTTGTTCCTTTTCTGATATTCATTTTATCACAGATTTGACTCTCAAATCCTTTAATATATTCCATTAGTTCCTCTTCAAAAGCATCTGTTTTGTTATATCCGCATGAAAACATTTCCGGACACATTCCGTTTCTGTACACACATTCTCTAACCATTCTGCTTGCTGCTTCTGGTTCAAGTTTAACAATTTCATCTCTAATCATTCCAAACGCTTTTCTTGTTTCATAGCTTGCACAATTACACAACCTCTTTCGTGCTACATTGATTAATGCCTGAAAATTAAAGTAATATGTTGCACTCTGCAGTGTATTTCTGTTTGGTGCTTCATCATAATCATTTCTGTCATTTCTAAGACTTGAAACAAACGGAACAACACCATTAGAATGACGTACCAAATGTCCATGTACAAATTGTGGTGCATTATAAATCTTTAAAATTACAAATCCAAGTCTGATTGGAGAATGCTCTGCCATAAGAAGTCTCAGTTTCCAATCATGATCTGGATAAGAACCTTTATCCTTTCCAATTGTAGTCATTGTTGCATCTTTAATCTGCTGCCACATATCTTCAGCCCATTTGATTTCTACTCGCATTTTTGTTAAATCTGGTTTATTCATGCTAGTCCTCCAAAGCCCACAGTTTCATATCTTCTTTGAATTTATTTTTTACATACTCATCTTCCGAGTGGAGCACAACTGTGCATTCTCTTTCGAGTCCAATTCCCATAATCCCAAGAATTGATTTAGCATCAATCTGATATCTCCCACAAATATAATCAATATCTTCTTCATAATTGTCACAAACCGTTGCAAATAGCATTGCATTTTTTACAGTATTTAATTTAATTCTGATTTCCATAATTTTAGTTCCTTCCTATTATAACGTTGTTTCGGTATGCAGAATAACTACATACCCAACATCTCAATTAATTGTTCTTCATTAATAATCTGAACACCCAGTTCTTTTGCTTTTTTATTTTTACTGCTATTGGATTCTATATCGTTATTGATTAAAGCAAATGTGGATTTTGTTACAGAACCTGTTACTTTCCCACCGAATTTTTCAATAGCTTCTTTTACTTCATCACGATTTTTGAATTTATATACTTTTCCGGTAACAACAAATGATTTGCCATTCAAAGAATTGTTTGTTTTAGAATTGTCTTCTGATTCAAACGTCATAAGAGAAGCAAGATAATCTGCAATATTACTCATATCTTCAAACCAAGAATGAATATTGTTATTTAATACATCTCCAAAACCGTCAAGCTGCGTAAAGTCATAATAACCAACGCTTGCATCTCTAAACTTGTCCCATGTACCAAAAGCTTTAACCAACTCTTTTGACTGTGATGTTCCAATCCCAGGAACACTTAATGATGCAATAAATTTATCCAATCTTACGGTTTTACTATTTTCAATTGATGTTCTTAACTTGTCTACTGATTTCTTTCCAAATCCAGACATTGTAGATAACCTATCATAATACTGGTCAAGATTGTAGATGTCTGTAATCTCTGTAATCCATCCAAGTTCAATGAGTTTCTTAATTGTTTCTTCTGACAAACCTGAGATATCCATACCTTTCTTGGAAACAAAATGAGAAACTCTTCCTAGTAGCTTGCCTTTACAATGAGGATTAACACACATTAAAACTTCTGAATCGTTTTCTTTTACAATCCGAGTCTCTCCGCCACATACAGGACATGTTGTAGGAATATCTGCATCCATAGCATTTGCATCGCAGGAAATAATCTGTGGAATAATTTCATTCTTCTTTACAACTGTTACTGTTGATCCGATAGAAATATTCAATTCTTTCATAATACTAATGTTGTGCAATGAAGCTCTACTCACTGATGTTCCTGCCAAATCAACTGAATCAAAAATTGCTACTGGTGTAAGAGTTCCTGTCTTGCCAATACTCCATTCAATTTCTCTCAATACAGTTTCTTCTGAATCCTCTGCGAATTTAAATGCAATAGAATGTTTAGGATGATGACCTGTCATTCCAAGTGACTCTCCGTATGTAATATCATCGTACGTTGCCACTAAGCCATCAATCGGGAAGCTCTTTTCCTTTGCACGTTTTCGTAATTGTTCTACCACAATATTAATAAATTCAGCATTGCAATTTCCACGAATAGGTAAAAATGGAACAGTGTCAAATCCTATATCTAAAGCATACTGCAATCTATTGATAAAACTACTTGACGCAATATCTGTTGGCACTTTCCACGCGATAAATTTAATATGGCGTTGTGCTGCAATTTTACTGTCTAATTGTCGTACAGATCCAGAAGCTAAATTTCTCGGATTCTTATATTTTTTATCGTCTGGCAATGACTTATTGATTTTGTCAAAGTCTTCATATGTAATAATCGCCTCTCCTTCGATTTCAAAATGACCTTTATAATCAATCGATAACGGAATATTTTCAAACACTTTTGCATTATGTGTAATCAATTCGCCGATCTCACCGTCACCACGAGTTTCTGCCTGAACCAACTCTCCATTTTCATATGTAAGAAGACATGTCAATCCATCCATTTTCAGACTTAAAATACAGTCTTTATCTCCAGCAAATTTTACTAAATCATCTACAGATTTTGTTTTATCCAGTGATAGCATTGGATGGGAATGTTTAACCTTTTCTAGTTCAGATTTCACCTCATACCCAACGGACTGTGTTGGCGAATTCGTATACACAACACCAGTTTCATTTTCAAGCTCCGATAATTCATCGAATAATCTATCGTATTCTGCATCAGAAACATCAGATCTTGCTTCATTATAGTAAGCATCTCTATATTCGTTTAGCTGCTCTACAAGCTCTTTAATTCTTTTGACCTTATCCATCAAATCACTCCTTTGCATTTTTTCTTCGTTCATAATCATCCAACATGAAGTTTAATTTTGGACAAAACCCTCTATCTTCTAATGTTTGAATCACATTATCAACTTCGTATTCTGAATTTGAAGAAATAGTTTCTTCATATACAACATCAGATTTTCGTTTTCCACAAACTGTACATTCGGATACAGAAACAGCCATAATATGTTTACACTCATAATCCATTACGATTGTGTAATATTTGCCGACTTCTTTATATTCGTGATTACATTTAAAAAATTTAAACATTCAATCATCCTTTCATTTTCTGAACTTTATATGCATCTACAACATTTTGCATTAATGCCAATCTTGTGAGTAATCCTACTCCGCCAGGTACCGGCGTAACAAATGTATCATTTAAACTATTCTCAAAACCAACATTGTTTACATCACCACATAATTTTCCATCCTCATCTCGATTAATTCCAATATCTACAATAAGTTCGCATAAATTTGTGAAGTCAGAAAAATCAAAATAGTTTGGAATTCCAACTGCAGAAAAAACATAATCTGCGTGTCTAGTGTAGTACCATGTACTCGGAGTCGTACTATTGCAGCATGTAACTGTTGCTCCTTTTTCGATCAGCATATTAGTCAATGGAAGCCCAACAATTCTACTTCTGCCTAATACACAGCAATCTTTGCCTTTAAATTCAAAGGCATTGTATTCCATCCAATCGATAATTCCTTTTGGCGTACATGGTTTGAAACAACTATCTCTTCTAAATCCATCCACATCTTTTTCTGGTGGAATCAGATTCTGTAATCTTTCCAAATTATATTTACCTGGAATTGGAAGTTGAATAATAATTCCATCCGCATCAGAATTTGCAATAACTTTAATAATACCTTCGACTTCCTTCTGTTCTGCTACATTGGAATGAATATTTACATGACGCATTTCTATTCCAATCTCATCACAATCTTTTTGTTTCCCTTTGATGTAAGAGTTTGATGCCTGATCATTGTCAATCTGAATTACAGCAAGTACAGGTTTTCTATTGAAATGTTGAATCTCTTCTTCTAATTCTTTCTTTTTAATCTCTACATAATCTTTGCACGATACAATATCTGTTCTCATTTTTTATTTCCTTTTCTCTCTGATTCTACTTTGTCAACCACAATCCCAAGAAGCGTCTTCAAGCAATGGATATCTTCATTTAACAAGTCATTCTGTTCTTTTAATAGATCCCTATATTCAATATAAGTATTTTTAACCTTTATGTTTGATGCAGTATTTATAATTTCAATAACTGCATATATTACAAACAGCATTGATAAAACTATTGCAATAACAGCGTCTGAGTTCATATCTTCATTCTCCTTTTTATTTCAAAATATTATTCATCAATACACTATAGCAAATCTCATAAATCAAAAATCCTATGTTTTCCTTCTTGACAAAATTTACATATAAATTTGCCGTCTTCTGGATTCCAAGCATTCTTCTTATAAAAGCTAATTCGTTGTATTGTGAATCATAGCGATGTTCAATAATATCATCCAAAGAATTATTCTCTATTAAAAGATACGTATTTTTAATATTTATCATGCGATTTAATTCTTTAAAAAATCGTTCATCCTTTTCTTTTAAATTTCCTGCAAGTTCACCAATAGAATTTTTTCTCTCAATGCATAGCTCATCTGTAAAATAGGTATCTCTAACAAACCCAAACTCTGGACATGCCTCAATCATAAAACTATAATCTCCTGTCTTCAGAGCTTTTGCCTTATGCTTAATACCTTTTTTATCAAAATAATCCAAAATGTGTTGATTCTTTTGTTCATTTCCTGTGTGCAGCACAACTAAATGTGACACAAGATCTTTTAATTGCGCTGTGGTATAATAAAATTTTATAAATCATCATCCTCTCTTTTAATTGTGTAAGCTTTCAACCAGTATTCAAATTTGTCTGGAACATCTGCATAGATTTTCTTTCCTGTCTTTGAGTTTATTTCTCCTGTAGGCTCTTTCTTATGTTTCTTTTCAATGACATGTATATTTAATAAGTCTTTTTCTGAAAATGGATTTCTTGAAAATTGACTTGTCCACATCTTGACTTTACGTGTTTTCCCACTGTATATCTCATATAAAGAAATATTTGTAACCGTTTTCTTTTCATCCAAAATATCGACATAGTATAATCTTTTACTAACTTTTGGATTTACATATGTAATGATATCAAGAATATCTTTTTGATTGTCTAATTCTTCTTTTACTGTCAAAGGTTTGTACTCAATCGTATTTGTCAATTCATTTAGCAACCCTTTTGAATCAATTTTATTGAATTGTTTTTCAGTTTCATTTCCATATTTATTGAGTAAATCAAAAGTTAAATTATTTTCCATTGCCTTTTCTTTAGAAATTACTTTGGTCTCCCCTCCTTTTAATAGGTTATAATATTTAAAAGTGGCTAAAAGAGTGTTGACATCTCCATATTTTTTGAAATACTTTATCTTAATAAGATTTTTCAAAATAGTCTTACTAATAGAATTTTTAAGAGCCGCTGAAATTACTTCTATAAAATTTTCGTAATCTAGTTTTCCAATATTATACAAAGCCTCCGCAACACCTTCTCCAAATCCTTTTATCTTAGATAAATTTGGATAAATAATTTTATTTTCTTCATCTATAACAACTCTTCTATTATCTACCCCAAATTCATAGTCACCAAATTTATAGCCAAAAAACTTAATTGCTTCTTTAATGAGTGCGTCGATTTTATCTTTATTTCCCTTTTCTTGATAGTGGTTAATCGCCACCTCATAAAACGTTGCTGTATAATGTGCCTTGAACCACGCCTGATATGCACTGTCCCCTCCCATACTGTAAGCATGAGGAGCATTAAATGCGTATCTGGCAGAGTCTTCAATTACATTCCAAACATTATTGAAATTATTTTTATTATGAAACTCTTCTATCCAGGAATCCGTCAAATCATTAAGTAAGTTTTTCTTTTTTTCGCCTTTTAATTTCTTCTTTGAAATAGATTTAATTACTCCATATGTTTCCCCCATTTCCAATTTAAGAAACGATAAAACTTTCATAATTGATTCTTGGTAAATCATAAAATGAGCAGTATCTTGTAATAACTCATCAATTTTAGACTCACCTGTTGTATAATATTCTCTATTCAAAAACGTACTTAAAAGCGAAGCAAACCCTGGTCTAATGGCTGCAATGAAGCTACTTAACTCTGCCAAAGTTTTTGGTTTATATTTCTTTACTCTATTTGTAGTAGCTTCTTTTTCACATTGATTAATGCAACAAGTGATCCCTTTTTCATAGATATCCCATGTCGGTTTATCCCCGTCAATCATATGTCTTAGTTCATCAAATGTAGGAACTTCTCTTCCTATTGCATTAAAAAATTTGTATGTAAGAGATACACTATCTACAATGAGAAAGTCTTCTTTTACATATCCAAATTCATCCAGCATTCCACCTTCAATGGCAGCACATAAAGTTCTCTTTCCAGTTGTTTCAGATACAGCACTTATCAATCCAACCTCTCTTCTGATATCTCCATCAAAAATAAAGTGACCGCAGGCATGAACCTTTAAATTTACTGTAATTCCTTGATATTCATTACTTCTTTTAAATAGTTCTACATATTCATTTGGAATAAAGTCTTCAACATGGATATCATCTTTCTCATCATCTTCAGCGTATTTTAATGCTTTATTATACTCATCAAGATATTTCGAAATTTTATTAGCATCTTCCGGGCTAACATCATTTACTCCAGCGTACAATTGCCACGCTGCTTTTTCTTTTAGTTTTTCTATAGCCATCAACGGATAACAACCATGTTCCCCTAATAACTTTTTTGTAGCTCTTACAAATGGTTCCTGAGCTGAAACATTCAAATCAATATCGGGCATTTGACCTGCAAGCACACGTTCTTTTGTTAGGAATCTTTCAGGATAAATCGGTATATCTGCATTGAATCTATCGACCGTTGTTAATCCAAGTAGCTTATTTGTAATGAATGAAGCAGCGCTTCCTCTGGACGTTCTGGTCAAAATACCACCTTCGTTATTAACTGCATCATGCACTATTCTTTGACTTGTCAAAAAGTAATCAACAACATTAGATTCTATTACTTCTTTCGCTTCATATCGAATTCCATTTGCTTTTTCTTTTGATTTTTCTTTTTCTTTTGCATAGGCAGCATTTAGAAGACTCTTATATACTCTGCATTTTTCTTCGTAAGTTTTGCCTTTGTAAACACTTGGGATCTTGAACGTTCTATCAAGGACAATTTCATCGCATTCAGAGACAAATACGTTTGTATTCATAATGGATCTCATGATTTCTTCATCTGATAAAACTCCTTGTTCTTTTAATCTGCAAATTACTGTTTTTGTGTCTGGATAATCCATATACCATCCATATTCATCTGGATAAGATATATCTTTATATTTTAAAATCTGATCTCTTTTAACAGAATTTTCATCTTTTACATAATGACTGTCCAATCCACAAATAATTTGAATATTATGCTTTTTTGCTAGAGATAAAATTCTTTCATTTAAACGTTTTTGCTTTTCTGTATTATGATATTGTATTTCAAGGAAAAAATTATCGCCAAAATAATCATGTATTTTTAGCCAGATGTCTTCAGCGTTCTCATAATTCCATCCAGATATACATGCTGAAGTTACAATTACATTGTCTTTTGGGATATTAAAAAGCAAATCTAAATCAATTCTTGGTTTATAATAATACCCATCTTCATTTGCAATAGACAACGCATAGTTTATGTCTTCTCTTCCTTCCGCATTCTTAGCAGCAATAACCATATGACAATTTGCTCGATCTTTTTCTTTTCTGTCTTTCACCCAATATGCTTCACAGGAATGTATGTATTTCAGTTTTTCGTTTTCTGCAACTTTATATACATAGAACTGATTTCCTTGGGAACCATGATCTCCAGAAAATAAACACTTTGTTCCAAATTGATGAATTCTATTTGCGTAATTTTCAATTGATTCAGCACAATCTGCGGTACTTACGTTGCTGAAATCTTTATGACAATGATAATTTTCTAAGTACAAATTTTCAGCGTAATCATCGACTGAATACGGAAACTTAAATGTTAGGGTTGGAATAATTTTTTCAATCAAATTTTTATAGTTCATTTATTCCACCTCTTCAATCTCATCACAGACTACTTTTAAAACAAATTTCCTTCCTAAAAATCCAGAATCAATTGTCCCGACAACTCTTAATTCATCATTAACTAAACTATGATCTTTCATCTTTTCAAAAGAACCATTGTAATTCCACTTTATAATAAGAAGATAATCATTCGGTTTAATGGTCAAATGTTTATAATCACTCATATTCCCAATTTCATAATCACAGATATTGTCAATATACACTTTTATCGGAGGGAAATTTGTTCCGGAAATTCTATCAAATTTTTTAATCAGATCTACCATCTTTCTTGTAATATCAGAAATGTCGAGTTGAATATCTATATTCGTAGTCGAATCGTCTTTTAATTCCGGAAGAGTTTCTTCTATATATATTGTAAATTCGTTCAATAACTCTTTTTTTATTTCGATACCACTGGCTAACTCATGACCATCTGCTTTTGCAAGTCCACTTTCATTACAGATTTTTCTAAAATCATCTACACCGGTTGCTCGCATAGAACCTTTATATGTATCACCACAATTTTTTAAAATCAAAATAGGTCTTTGATATCTTTCAAGAAGTTTATTCCCAAGTAGTCCACTGATTCCATAATCTGTATCTATAAAAACAACAATCATCTTCTTGTCTTTCTGTTCTTCACACGAATTAATAGCCTCTGGTAAAATCCTATCTACTTCTTCATTTTGCAGTACTCTACATATCTTTAGCTCTCTCATATACTTCAGAAGAGTTTTATTATCATCTTCAATAAACGCTTTCATAGCAATATCATTCTTACCTATTCTATTGCTTGCATTTATAATGGGAGCAACACTGAAAGAAATAGCCGTGCTATTGAACTCAAATCCTCCAACAATTTTCTTAATTGCAGGATTGTAAATCTTAGATAAGCCTTTTGAAACAATATATCTATTTTCCATAATAGTCATATCCATCATATCTCCAACTAATCCACATGCAGCGAGGTCAGCTAATTCATCAGCATAATCAGTTAAATACTGCTCGTCCATGTATTTACAGAATTTCCATGTTACTCCTGCTCCAGATAGTTGTGGATTGCTATATTTTCTCTGAGATGAAACCAAAATAGAATAATCATCATATGGTACAGATTCTTTTATTGCATGGTGATCCAAAATGATAACATCCGTTTTGTTTTCATATAATTTCTTATATTGAAGTTCGTTTTTATCAAGACTGTCTACTACAATTAGCAAATCTACATCGAAAAATTTCTCAATATCTTGTCCAATAAGACCGTGCTGTTTTCCTTCATCGATATATGTTTCAATATTATTTGTAAAGTTTCTTAAATAACGTGTGATAATAGCTCCAGAAGCTGTTCCATCAAGATCTGTATCGAATAATATAGCAATCTTTTCATTTTCCTTTATGGCTTTATCGAGCCTGTCAAATGCTTCATCAATTCTGTATAAGCTATCTAACGGAAACAAATCGTCTTCTGTTGGGTTAAAAAAATGTTCCGGATCTGCAATTCCTCTTTGTTTTAAAATCACCTCAAACACTTCATCTTCATACATTTGTCTACAATCATTTAGCACTTTATAATTCTTCTTCGATGTCATCATCCCCAATCTTATGAATTTCATTTTTTATAATGTGTTCTAATGTTTTCTTCCCCATATCTGATGGAGAAGCTTTGTCTTTATATCCCTTATTAAAATAGTCCCAATACCAAATTTCCATTTCTGAAAACCTTGAATAATTTCTAAGCATTGTAATATTTCTTTCTATAGATTCAATTTCATAACCAACGTCATGCATGAAAACAACTTTCTGTGGATTAAGTTCAAGAATCATTTGACATTGCTTTTTGCTTATTGTTCCACTTCCCAAGGCAACACAGTTCCTTATTCCATACGTGTAGCATTGCATAACTGACTTCTCTGCTTCAAATATGTATACAGTACCGTTTACTAAAAAGTTGTAATTATGAGAATATCCATACAATGTTTGTGACATGCTGCAAGGAAGACTATAAAAATACTTCATTTCGCCCTCTTCAACATCGTAATTAAAACGTTCTTTTATACCTATTATTTGACCAATTTGATCATAAATTGGTATCACAATTCCTTGAGACTCTATATCATATCTGATTCCAAAATATCTTTGAGCTTCGAGTGATATATTATCTTTTAGAAATTTCAAATTACATATTGGTTGATATTCACGTAGAACAGATTCATCATATGTAAAATTCTTTATAGAACTTCTTTTATAAATCTTTTCATAAAATCCACCAAAGATTCCTCTTCTCTCAAAATGATCATAATAGTTAACAATATTTAAAGCATGTTTCACCTCAAATAAAACGTCTGTAAAGCCTACACGTTTCTCTTCCATGATGTATGAGAAAAAATCTTTTTTTACTGCTTTAGGATAGTCATGAACATATAGGAACCTATTATTTACTAATTTGATAGATATGGATTTTTTAGAAGATTTTGGATTATCATCTCTTCCAAATTGCATATATGTATTTCGAATTACAATGTTTCTAAATCCAAAATGTTCCAACACCTCTTTTATCTTTTCTGGATTATTTAGCAATTCTTTTTTAATATCTTCAAGCATATATCACTCCAAGTTTCTTATCTTATTTCACCATGTTTAAATCGCGCTTGTGAAACCTCTCTGAAAATACAGTGATCTCCGTCAAATTTAAGCAAATATCCAATCCCTGTGTCTGAAGAGTTGGAACCGCTTCGTGTTTTCTCAACAAATAACGCTCTCCACACAGCATTTCGATCCGGCTTATATTCTTCTTCAATCCATTTATCATTCACTTTTTTTAATCTAAATGGTTTACAGTAATATTTACTTTTTTCATCAAGTTCCTCATCGTATACGGTTCTCATTAAGAAAAGATTCTCAAGCACTTCCTTAATCTGTTTTGAGTTCGACAACACTGAGCTATCTAAAAATAGCTTACCTTTCATATATTCTGCCAATTGGACGGATGCCAACATGATAATGCCGTATTTTTTTGCCATTTTATCCAGTTCACGGCTATCTCTTACGAGAGATAAATCTTGCCTTTGTCCTTGAAAGTCTCCATCCTGAATTTTAAATGTGTCATACAAAACTGTATCGTATCCGTATCTTAATACGTTCTCACGAATTTTCTTTTTAACAATGCTCATGTCCGCATCGCTGATTGCAATAAACTTTACTTTTCCTTTATAATTTTCTCTCCAAAATTTCTGAACATCTGATAATTGCTCTCTACTTTCTTTACTAATATCACCGGATCCCATTTTCTTTTTTGTAAGCTTGAAATACCGATTCCTTTTACCAAGAAGCCATACCATAAATTTAATTTTAAATTTCTTAATGTTCTCTTCATTGGAAATAATCAATACTTTTCGGTCATAATAAAGTAAAGACATAATCACAGTAACCCACCAAGTAGATTTACCTGCGCTAGAGAACCCTCCCATCATAGTAAATGTTCCTTCTAGTAATCCCATTGTTTGTCGAGATAAAAACGGAAAGCAATTAATCTCTTCACCATTTTTGTCATACCCAGCTATATCAAACGGGACGCCATTTTCTTCCCCGCTGCTACATGAATCAATGAATTCATCATCAAAATCAATTTCTTCTTCCTCAATAATTTTGCTTGAATATCCAGTCCCGTATGAACTAAGTCTTGCTTCGTACCAGTCTGTCACTTCTTCAGCCGACATTTTCCTGAAAAGTGCAATTGGAGTTATCTGTTTTCCATTGATGTCTATTGTCTTTAGCAGATTAAAACCGTCATCATGCATATGTAATAAAATATTTTCTCTATACATAATGTCAACATATATATCAAAATTTTGAGTATTAATAATGTCAATCTGATGCTGTATAGTTTCCCAACCACCCATATCTTCAAAACGTTCTATGATCTCAGGTTTTAGGTTTGATAAAATGGTAATTTCATCCAGTGAATAGAATCCCTTTTTTCGTAATAATTCAAGCATACAAAAATAAAATCTTCCGTCCTTAGTTACAAAATCTTCTTTTTTAAATGTGGTGTCATCCAGTAACAGCATATCTTTAAAAAAGCAGCTAATTACGTTTCCTTCGATTTCTATTCTTCCCTTTAAAAGTGATGCTGGATATTTTTCTTTTACTCCTGTAATAAATTCGATATCTATAACCAACCACCAACTTCCGTCTCAATTTCAGATAAACTTCTTTTCTTTTTCTTTCTCTTAAATTTCATTTCTGGTAAATCATACTCAATATATTTTTCATATTCTTTATCATTTTTATCTGAGGTATTTTCATAATCAACCAATGAATTTTTCAATATGGCTGAAAAATATCTAATCTTCCCATATTCTTTTGGAAAATCCTTTTCTTGCATAACCGATGATAAATATGATTCATTTTCTTTAAGATAAGAAATAAGTAGTTCATATCCAAATGCATCTATAATCTCGTTTACTTCTTTGTAAATACTTGTATTTGTAACCTTGTACCCGAATATATTATTGATGTATGAATATGTTGTATCCTTCAATTCTCTATATTTTAAAATTTCATTATATTCGTCTTTATTGCAGTAGTAGGTGTTCTTCCCACCTACTACTACCTTAAATGCATTGCTGCGTTCTACTTTATTCCCACACTTTCTGCACTTAACTAACATCTATTTCTCCTATTTCATCATATCGTAAATTTTCTCAAGTCCCTCTCTGTCAACATCATTCAATTTACCATACTCAGAAATCACTTCTCTTACTGAAGATTTTAATTCTGGATTCGTACATTCTTTAAACATTTTTCTGATCACTGCATCAAGATTATCCGGATATTCAGAAATAGTTTCCTCTCCCTCTGTTTCATCTAAAACATCTTCTTCAAAAGGAAGTTCTTCAATATCTTCTTTCTGTGCTTTGATAGTTGGTTTTTCTTTTACTGGAGTAACAGGGGTATTTTCTAATGATTTTCTTCCAGCTTTTAACGCATTTTCTACCGTTTCAATGAAATCTTTTGCCATATTTGGTTTATCAAATGGGATATATTCTGGAACAGTTAAATCCTTTAATCTTCCACCAGCTTCTACAATCTCATTTGATCTAAAATATAATCTTCTTTCTGTTTCCTTTACATATCTTTTAATAGAGTCTCCGTCTCCTCGTTCTTCAATCTCTCTATCAATTAGTCCTGTTACAGCAATATCAAAACAATCCGCAATAGCAGCCTCATAATCCGCGATTAAAGACGAGCCAAGTTTCTGAAATCCTTCTTCATCCAAAGATGCCTTATCTTTTACAGTTTTTAATTTGCTATGACCAATCATCCACGGGATAATTCCAGCGTTATATAATTCATTTAAGAAATCTTTCACGATTTTAGCACATTCTTTTTCGCCATTTGTGTAACCACCATATGCTGCCTTAATAGATTTAACAGTTTTTTTATTCTCAATATTAGATCTTCTAATTGTTTCCGACTCAAAAATGCTAAAAAATTCTTCGGCACTGTCAAAACAAACCATTTGAATTTTGTGCTCCTTCCCCTTTTCTGAAATAAGCCATTTTTTCAATTCGTCCATTTCTTTATATGTATTGATATGAGTCGTGTTGATGTTATCAATCATATTTGTACCATGCTCCATACCGCATGAAACCAAAAGTCCCATTTCTGGATCTCCAAATTTTTCGTTAATCATATCAGCCCATAAAGTTGTTTTACCAAATTTACGAACGCCCATAATAAATCCTGTAATTTTACTAATATCTGTTGCTGATCTTTTTACTGTTGGTTTTTTAAATGCCATTTTTATTCTCCTTTTAATTTATAATCACTCATGTACATCCAATAATATCCACCGCATTTGTACCCGGTTTTACATGCATGTCCTAAATTTTGTGGTTTACGATCTATACTCTTCGCAGCAAGTGCTACAGTGTCGAATGTATTTATAACTTCTTTATTTTCATCTAATTGAACTACTTCTTTTGTATGTTTTGGTTTATTTTTTTTATAAGTTTTATTTTTATCATATTCATCTTTGTTAACCCACAAATATCCATATGCTGAAGCTGCATGACCCCTGCAACATTCACTTATGCTACTTTCTTTTCCATTCACTGCTTTTGCTGCATATGTGTAACTGCTATACTCATTCAAATATTTTCCATTTAGATCCAACTGAATAACCGGTTTCTTCAAAGGACTCGAATCATGCATCTTTTTCTTTTCTTCTTCTGTGTGTTTTTTACCAAACCATACACTATTTTCACCTGACAATTTTTCACGTAATATTTTTTTACTTTCTTCTGACATATGTTTTCCATAATTGGGATTCTTTTCACCAATAAATTTTTCACCAAACTCTTTTCTTAATTCAGGTGTCCATCTATTCTTTTGAGAAACCGACATTTTCTTTCTTGACTCAGTAGAATGTTTCATTCCAATATGAATTTGTCTTAAATATTCTTTAAACTCTGGTGTCATTCTTGATTTTGCAGCTATACTTAGTTTTCTTCTTGTTTCATCTGACAGATTCTTTTTAGAGTCTTTTATCTTCTTTTTAGTTTTATCCGACATTTTCTTACCATAATTAGGATTATTTTTTCCTGCTAATTTATGGTTGCCGTAATTAGGATTTTTATCTCCAACTCTACTTTTTGACAACTCAGACATTTTCTTTTTAAAATCTTCATTTTCCCACATCTTTTTTGCCAATCGTCTTTGCGCTTCAATTAATTCAGGAGATAACTTTTTCCCAACTTCTCCTCCAGATGTTCTGTTGTATCCTTTATCTGGATTCATTGTGTCATATTCTTTTATGAACCTTTTCTCCATATCCATTGCTTCTTTTTCCGTCAGATTATTAGCGACAACTTCATGCGCTATATTGTCCCAACCATATTTTTTGATTGCATTTGTAAAATGATTATTGTTTCTATAACCATTTCCATTCTTCCATCGTGCCTTTGGTGATTTTGAAGTAATTCCAATATATTTCTTATTACTCGGAGTCGTATGAATATAAACAGACCATTTTCTTTCATCAATTAAACTCATACATTATCTCCTCGATTTAAGAGGGCAAATTCGCCCTCTATTTTAAAGATCATCGTCATCATCGAATAAGTCTTCTACTCCATCTGGAAGAGTTTCTTCGATTGGTCTGATAACCATGTCTTCTGCTGTGTAAACTGTGTCCTGTCTTCCTTTTGTAAATCCTCTTGCAGGTTTAACAAATTCATATTCACGAATTCGTTCACCATAAACACTTCCTCCAAGTTCAGCCCTAATATCATCCATTGTAATAAGACCACATTCAAGATCATCTCTCTGTTCATCTGTAAGCATTTCCTCTGTGATTTCTGTTTTCTGTGCACCGTTCAACATATTCACTACGGCTCCATACTCTTTGATAGATTCATCGTCTACTGCAAATTTATGTTTCAGCGACTCTACTCTACGTTTTGCTTTCTGATCTGCGTCTTCTCCCGGAAGTGGGATTGTCACAGTAACCGGAACCGGGATATTGCCTCTTCTGTTATTGTCGTATTCCATCATCCATCCATTTACGTAATATTTCTTCTTCTCGTCTGCACTCATTGTGTCAAGACTCTCACTATTAAACAGAATGTTTACGGTAGCAGTTGAACTCTCTTCTGCATCATCTGCGGCAAGATAAATACGGGTAGGAACATATGATTCATATACTCTTTCGTTGTTTTCAGAGTAAGAATACTCTCCATTTCCACGAATAAAGAATTTTGCATCTGAATACTTTCCACTATCGATTACTTTTTTAATAAACTCTGCATAATCCCATTTTGTGATAAACTCATAGCGTTTCTTTTTACTCTTTTCGAGTGCTTCTGTAACTTCTGATTCATTCTCAAGACCAAGATTTTTCAGCTCTTCATCCGTAAGATTTCTTCCTTCCTTCAATCTCTCAGCAGCTTTCTCAAGTCCATATCTTCTTCCTGGTTTTTCAAGATCGAAAATATATTTTTTAAATTCTGCAACTTCAGCAATTCTTGGAGATGTAAGTCTTTCTTTAAAAGGAATCGTAATAGATTCACCTTTTTTCTTATTGCCAGATTCATCTACTGTTGATTTCGTAAATGTGTAAACATCTCCATGACCATCTTCAAATGATCCATCATCTACTGACAACATGTGTCTATTATCGCCGCAAGTAACGTTAAAAAGCAGTCTTCTTTTAACCCATCCTGAATCATACTTTCTTTCGTCCCATGGCTTAAATTTTTCTGTTTCCTTTGAGATGTTAAGTTTTCCTGTCATTTCAAAATTCATAAAATAAAATCTCCTTTTGTATGTATATTTATATATGTGAACGACCGCGAAGCAGCCGGAACATAGAGTTACTAATATGTAAATTTCTATGTAAAACCCCAAAAATGGGTGCACTTAAGAAACTGTCGCACTTTCACGACAAATTTTTAAATTATTTAATTCTATAATTTGAATTTATAGAAACTATTGATTTGCAATTTTATACGTGAATTATCTTACTCAATTGATAATTTCAATTGATAATTCTCTTAGATCTGCAACTGTCAAATCAGTTACATAGAAGAATTCAGTGTGTGATCCAAAATCTATTTTTAATTTATTATTCTCTATATATAATCTCTGATAATATGTTTTGAATCCCATATCTTCTAGTACTTTATGTATATCTCTCCAAGGCTCTTGCTTATTTCTTGGATGAGATATTACTTCTATCTCATTATTCTCCATTTGAAATTCCAGTTTCATTCGATTTTCACCCCCAACAAACGTAGCAACCATGCGGGTTCGTGAAATACAAATTTTTGAATTTTTATATTATTGCACATCTTATTCGCCATTTTATTCTAATTCACTCTTGTCAATTCTTTGTCCACACTTCGGACAAAAATCATATTCATCATAATCAATTTCATAATGTTCATTACAGTTTGGACAGATCCATATGTCCCATATAAATGTTCCATCTGGGGCATACCCGTCTCCCTCGATACTTGGTTTCTTCGCTGTATCACGAGATTCCAATTCATGTATATGTTCTGTTGTAATCCCAGGCATGACTCTAACAAAACGGATGATGTCTAACAATGTTCCATAATTTTTAGGAGCCTCATCGTCATCTTTGAAGCCATACAAAAGATTCAATACATCTTCTTTTTTTATTAACTCATTTCCCATTTCTTATTCTCCACAATCAAATACCTAGTTCTGTTTTATATGTAAGCCTATCCATATTACAAATCCTGTCTTTCTGGTAAATTTGCAATTTGTCTTGCTAATTTTGCCTGTTCTTCCCAATCTAGTTCATTACAACATAATGCATATAATCCTTCGTCATCATCTTCTTCATATTTTTGCATACACATAAAATCTTCAACCTCACTTTTCCACTCAATAGGACAATAATCACAAATGTATTTTGTATATTCACAACAAAAACAATTACTTGTTACATAATAAAACCCTTTTCCTTCACAATATTCTTTTTTTAAAACGTTAATATGTTGATATTCTTTTTCTTCTTCAATCCTGTCAGCAATCCAATTCCACATTTTTCTGTGCCATGAAACTGTTTCTTTTCTTGTTAATTTCATCTTATTCTCCTTATGAAATAATGCTTCTTTCATTTTTTTACTATCAACAAGCCAAGTAAATAAGTGCAATCACATAATGTATAATTTGATCCTGAGTATAAGTTATTTTATTCCATCTTGCTTTTAATGCATCTGTTACTACATGAACAATAAAAACAATTGGTAGCTGCCATGTAAATCCAAACACAATATAAAATGGGACACAATACAGAAGACAGTGTACAAACAAGTGATACCAGTTCTGACCTTTTGTCTTTGCAATAAAATCACATTGTAAAACGTAGTCACCGATCAAATGACACATAATAATATTTAATATCGTCATATTTCTTATTCTCCTCTAATCTAATAATCCATCAAGAAATTTTGTAACTTTATAAACATCAAATTTAGATCCTGCTGCTTTAGGATGACCACCTCCACCATATTTTTTAGTAATCATACCCATATCAATATCATCTCTTATTGTCCTGTACGAAACCGAACATGTACTCATATTTACAATTGCAATATAATCGAGTTCTCTATTCAATTTGCATAGTTCGTTTCCTAGCTCGCTGATGTATTTATCTGCAAAAACAATTCCATACATATATTCTCTATCACATTTAACAATAATCATTTTATCTTTATCTTTGATATATTTTTCAATTTCATTCTTATTAAATGACAACATCAAACTTGACTCTTGGTCAAAATGAGGAAATTTGCCAGATTCAATACTTCTAATACACCACGTTTCAAATCTTTCTCTTCCATATAAATACATCAGGTCATTTACATCTTTTGAAGCTTGTCCTTCTTTCCCAAGTGTTGGCCATCTCCATGTGTCGTAATCTGTTACAATTCTTACAAAATCGCTTACATCCACATCTAAATATTTATGGTCAATCAGGTATTTACTAAATAATTCTGTACCACTTGTCATAAGTCCTGCATCATTATTCTCTATTTTAACAGTACACCAATCATATTTATTGAGTTCTAATGCTGTTTTGTGATGGTCAAATAATTTAAAATTATTTTTATATTCCCTGTCAATCACAGAAGCCAAATCATTCTTAATACTAATGTCTGTAATAAAACATGTATCATGACTTTTATCCATTTTGGTGATATATTCTCTTACAAGTGTATCTACTTCATCATAGTCACAATATGTAATGTCTACATTTTCACCGAATGTCAATCGCGCCAAAATCGCACAACCTATTCCATCTAAATCCCGGTGTGTGAATAATTTAATCAATTACATTCTCCTTTCAATTGCTACTTCTAATAATTTTTCTTTTTTATTAGGACATTCTTCATCAATTACTAATCGTAATAATTCATTTAGTGTATTGCCTAATTCTTTGTTTTCTTTATAACCAATACTCATTAAATCGTTGCCATTGACAGCTAAATCTTTAAGTGTAAAACATGTTTCTTCTCGTAGAACTTCTTCAAGAATTTGTTTAATATTATTAACTTTGTTAATCCTATACTGCTCATAAGATTCTTTCTGCCCTAAAATATCTGCTTTCCTAACTTCCAATAGTCTTCTAAACTGTTCTACTCCAATCTTATTGATCCATCTTCTCACATATTTTTTACCAACCTCAAAGGTTGCATCATGGTAATACACCAATTCAACCACATTATTTCTTGTCTCATTGTCAAATTTGAGACGTTTCATAATATTGTCTGTAATGTCTGCACTAACTTTTCCATGTCCTTTAAAGTGTCTAATACCGTCTTCGCCATCTTGAAATGAATGAGGTTTTCCAATATCATGAAAGAAAACCGCCAATCTAACAACCAAATTATCGGATTTACAATGTTCAATTGAATGTACTGTATGACTGTAAACATCATAATCGTGATATGGGTTATTCTGTTGGAATTCAAACATATCTTTTAATTCCGGTATAAACAATGCAAACACATCTTTATATAAAACCATTTCTACACAGAAATCTCTTGATGCGGCGATTTTGCAAAACTCACTATTTATTCTCTCAATCGAAATATTCTTCAAATTTTTGTATTGTTTATTGATTTCATAACTTGTTTCCGGGGTCATCACAAATTCAAGTTGAGAAGCAAAACGAATTGCTCTCAAGATCCTTAAAGCATCTTCTCCAAATCTATCTTTTGCAGAACCTACACATTGAATTTTTTTATATTCAATATCTTCTAATCCCCCAAATGGATCAATTAATCCTTCGTCATCATTATATGCCATTGCATTGATTGTGAAATCACGTCTCTTTAAATCTTCAATTAAACTACTTGTGAAAATTACTGAATCAGGTCTACGACTATCAGAATATTTTCCATCAATACGAAATGTTGTTAATTCATATGATTCTCCTTTTACCACAACAGTTATAGTTCCGTGTTTTAAGCCAGTTTCAATTACTTTTTTATCCTTAAAAATCTCCAGCATTTCGTCTGGTGTTGCAGATGTACAAATATCCCAATCGTGAATTTGTCTTCCAATGATGCTATCTCTTACACAACCACCTACCACATAAGCGGAATTTCCGTGATTTTGAAGTGTATGAATCAACTCATTTGCATCAGACGGAATATTTATTTTCATTCAATTTTACCTCCATATTTGGTACTTCCATAAACTTTGATAGTAGCCCTTCATGATAAAATACTTTATCGTTTTCAGTGATTTCTTCTCTATTAAACTTTCTCAACACAAATGGTAATGTATAATTGTTTAAGCATTTAAATTCATATTCTCTTTCAATAATATTTCTAACTATTTCCTTATAATATCCATCTGTACCAGTAATTTTGTGTAAGTAAAACAATTCAATCCTGAATGGAATATTAAAACGTACGTTAACTGCCATTTCTAATATTTTTTGTTTATTTATACAGTCTTTATATTTTTCCATATCAATAACAATTTCATCATTAGAGAAAAACGCAATATCACTAGCGGAATATCCTAATTCATCAATAAGAACTTCTAGCACAAGATCCATCAAATATTTTTCATAAGTTACTTGTCTTCTCGGATTACAGTTTCCCAAAATGACCTGTCTAATGTATTTACTGTTTACTATATGTTTATTCTCCGTATATCCTCCAATAAACTTTTCCCATGTATCAGCATTGCTAAAAATACTTTTATCATAAAATTTCAATGCTGAAAAATTTGCTTTTCTCATATCAATACTAATAAACAGTTTCCCGTCATTTGATGATTTATAAATATCTTTGCTTGGAAGATCTTTATATTTTACTGAATATTTTCCCATATCTTCTTCATTAAATCTGTTGTAACCATCTGACAATTTTATATCGTTTATTGCAGCATCCTTTACTCGATTATATTCTTCAAGATAATCTTGCTCACACTTATATTTCTCTAATTCTCTCACGAAAATGTTCCATTTATCCAATGTGTTATAATAGCTATCATATAATTGGAGTCTATCTGTAAAATACGGTTCCTTAAATAATCTCAATGGAATATTACAATCTTTACAGAAACGTTCTTTTAATTTTTCAGAAACTTCCATTAAATATCTCCTTTCACAATTCGTTCATTTACATACATTTTGAACTCTTCAATTCTCTTGTAGTCCGGCGCACTCGGTAATGAAGTATTCTCTTTGGCATAATCAAATTTCTTTTCATACTCATTTAACAAATCATAAAATTCAGAAGTTGGTTGTCTGTTACTATCTAAGTATTCTCCGTTTCGTATACTCATAAGTAAATCATGTTCGTTTTCTCGATAAGTAACGATTTCTTCTTTTTCAAGAATATCAATGCACATCATGTATAATCTGATCAAATGAGCCATATGCTTTCCAAGTTTGTCCTTGTTCATTGCTTTTTCGTTTCGCCTACCAATTTTGTTATAACTACTTACAATAGCTTTCATCTCGTTCCACATACCAGTCCAATCTCTTAGTGGATAATGCTTTAAATCAAGATCTATAAAAATTTCAGTGTCATAGCCTTCCTGTACTGCTTTATCTGTATAAAGATTGAGCGATCCATCATTCATTGGGAAATAACGATTTTTAAAATCATAACTTGCATTATTAATTGATTTTAAAATGTACTCTTCATTTTGTGCTTGTCCAACTAATCTAGCAGCTTTGTTCTCCATACGTCGTAATTGGCTTGATGCGTATCCTGCAAAAGAATTAATACAAATCTTGGATAAGAACATTTTTCTATTATTTAATAATTCTCTCCCAACATCAGACAAATATAAATAATGCTCAGGTTTGCATCCTAAAATTTCAATAGTGTTAGGATTGTTTGATTTTAGTAATTGTAAAATTTTATTGAATGAATAAACTGTCGTATCTGTATCAATCTCTACAACCTGTTCAAAGTCTTTTCCAAGAAGAATTTCTTCTTTGTTGTTTAAAGCAACTCCTCTTAAATCAATATCACTAACATATTCTTTTGTATTAATATCCATTCCATATGCGTAACTACCACCAAGCGTAAGTAAAATAATATTATTGCCTAAGTGTTTATTCTCTTTTAAGAAATCATATTCTTGTTTCTTTATCGTTTTCTTAATATGTTTTATATTCATACTCTTTACCTATTATTGTATTTCTCAACTAAATGATCTCTTTCTTCCTCTGAAAGATTCTCCATATTTACTGTAATATTATTCTCCATAAATACCTACTCCTCTTCGTTTAAATCAATTTTTACATTCTTCCATTTCTTGTAAGCATCCAAATATAATTCATTTTTATCACCATTATATGTAAGTTCGTAATACATACCGTCAAAAATATTTGTGCTTAATAATGCTTTATGATTCTGCAGTGTCTTACAGTACCAGACTACATAAACATCTTCCTGTGTGATAAATACATTGTCTGTTTTGTCTACATTTTCATTGAAATAATTCACTACGTTTTCTTTGCATAAAGTAATAAACTTTTCACTACTCATAATCTTATTCTCCTTTTTTCTTTCTAAATTTCTTACAATTTCTCTTGTGTCTTCTAATATCTTCTTTAATTTTAAATAAGATTCACTCGGTTTATATTCTTCATCATGATCTCTTGTAAACGATACACATTTACCATTAGTCTTATCTTCTACAATTAAGAATTCACCTTTATTTTTAATAGCTTCAAACTGTTCATGCCAAACTTTTACATGTCTTACATTACTAAAATCTAACCCTGATGGCACTGACATATTATTTACCTCCTACGAAACGAAAGTTTCATTTAAAAAATCTTTTGATCCTGCTCCCTTAAATACTCAACAAACTCATCTAATGGCAATTTCTTTTTTGCATCTTCAAATGTAAACGTTTTATTCCTTTTACTAAAAAGGGTGTGTATATATGCATTTTGTATTTTTTTACTTTTTATCTTAACGACAAACTCGTCCCAAAAACTAAATACTTCTTCCTTTTTTATAAGAGTTTTTTTATTTTTGACCAAGGGATAATTTCATCAATTATCATTTTTCTAATAGAATCAACATCAACAACTTCTTTCGTATCGTACATATCACCTTTGTCCTCTATGTATCTGTATCTCAAATCACCATCAGATATGTAAACAAACATTTCTTCATTTATTACCAATCTTTTGCTCACTTCATAAATAGATTTCAAATCTCATTCTCCTTTTACTTGCCATTTTGGAATACTGCATATAGCTGTGACACCATATGCAGCTAATATATTATTCTCTTATTTGTCCGTTACAACAGTATTCGCTCCATTGACTGTTACAAATCCATGTTCCATATGAGCTTCTGCTTCTTTCATTCTGATCAGTTCGTCTGTAATCGATTCTGATTTTAATCTGTTAGCCTCCGCTTCAGCTTTCGCCTTTGTAATTTCAATCTGAGCATCTGCTTCTGCCTGAATTTTTTCAGTCTCTTTCTGAACTTTTACCTTCTCCTGCTCCGCCTCTGCTTGCTGTTTCTCCTGAAGCGCTTTAACTCTAGCATCGATAGATTCCTTTAATTTGTCATCCGGATGAACATCAATAATAGACGCGTCAAGCACTTCAATTCCATATTCTTTGCCAAATACTTCATTTAAATATTCTGTAATTTTATTGTTAATTTCAGTACGACTTCCTGAATATACGTCCATCATGGAATATCCAGATGTCACTTCTGAAATTTTCGATTTGAGTACGGATTTCACTCTCTGATCAACGATGTCTTCTCCGTCCATACCGCGGAACTTCTTATATGTAGAAACTACTTCTTCTGGTTTATACCGATACGACATCTGAAAACTTACTGAAATACTTGCATCATCTGAAGTAGCAACCTTAATTGAATTATCTTCTTTGCCCTTTTCAAGTACAAGCTGTTCATTCCCAATGGAAAATTCCTTAATCTTTAAGAATGGATTAATAAAATGCCACCCCTCGGACAATGTCTCTTCTTTAATCCCATTTACTGAATACTGCACTCCTAATTTACCGGTTCCAATTCTCTCTACAGATTTAACAGTAAACACTCCTCCTACAACTGCTACAGCTACAACAACTCCCAATACTAATCCCTTTTTACTCATGTGCTACATTCTCCTTTTCGTTTGTGTTTTCTTTATTGATATCCTTGTCCAATTTTGCATCATCTTTTTTCATTGCATTCACAACTTTATTTCCGATGTAAATTACCAACAAGGTAGCAACCGCAAATCCCATTGCTGCAAGTAAAAATACTACCCACATTTTCTATTCTCCTTTTTCTCCTCTTTCTTTATGTAAATCACCAATCTCTTTCATGGCGCGTACATACGCTTCTTTTTGAATGTTAATCATCCTCTCACGCTTTTTCTTATCGCGTTTTACTTTTCTCTCATAAGCTAATTTCTTTTGCAATATTTCTTCGTGTTTCTTATTCTCTTCTTCAATAAGTTTTTTATTATGATCTTTAATTGCCTTGTTGACCATCTTTACATATTTTTTCTGATAAGAAAGTTCTGTTGCCATATGCTCAATTCCTTCTAATGTATATTTGTCTTTATACATTTTTTTTGATAAAGCGACAAATAAACCTCTCTGTAAATCAAATTTATCTTTATCGTCACAAGTGACTTTCTCCTGTGTACCATCACTAAAAAAGATTCGGATTACTTTATTTCTTGCTAAAATTTCGTAACTGGAAATTTCAATGTTATTATTATCTTCGTATACAGATGATTTAGAAATTTCTAATCCAATTCCACTGAACATCTCCTTACATAGATCATAAGCCTTATTTGCTTTATAAAAATCTTCCTTCATTCCTATTTCTCCTTTTCTATATGTTTTATAATATCTATAACAAAAATTAGTCAAAAAATAATAAAGCTATACACATATTAAATTTATTTCATTTTATTTAATCACAATTCCGAAAAATCAAATCGCACTCCGCAGCTACACTCAACCGTCCCAAACACTCCAATTGATGTTGGCGTAAAATGATATGTATAGCTTCCGCCAATTGCTCCACCATACCTAATCTTTTTAGAAGATTTTGTAATTCCATGAACTTTTTCTTCGTGTTCATTCTTCCATTTCTTAATTCTCTCATTTTCAATCTCTGTAATTGGAAATCCGCGCAGAAGATCTTCTCTCATATTATCTAACTGTTGATTCATCTTCTGAATTTCTTCATCTTTGTCGTATTCGTCTGTCAGTCTTTTATTCTCTTTTACAAGACGGTCAATGCGCATATCTTTATTTTTACATTCATCCATAATAAAATCAACTGCGTCCTGAACTGTCCTACACGTTTTCTCTGATCTCACCAGCATAATTAGTCCTCTTTTTTCTTATTCTCTTCTTGATTCACTCCAACATTCGCTATTTTATAAAGAATATCGTATAACCATCCACGAAAACTACACTTTCGTGATTCAAATTTATCAGCTATGCAACAAAGTAATATAATTACAAATATAATTACAGGTGAAAACCATCCGCATAAACATATACACGATAAATCTCTTACATTAAAATAATCCTTTAAATCTTCTTTGTTATATTCACTTTTCCTTAAAGTACTAAGAAGCAAAAACAGCCATGAAAGAAAACCTACAAAAATCCACGATACAATAATCACTAAAATCCACCTCCGTTCTGCTGCAATATAAAACCAAGATTTAATTCATTTGACTTGTTCATTTGTTCTTCCTTACAATTCAATATAATTCCATCTTTTCTTATCTTCGTATTTCCACTGGATCTGTCCCTGGTAAATTCTCGTCTCGATATTTACTACATTGTCCATACCTAGGATAAATTCTCTATAAGAATCAATATCTCTTTCTGACAAATCATGAATCGTTTTAAAAATATCTAAATTCTTACAAATATGTTCTACTGACCACTCGTAATCTGTTAATGAAAGCTGTCTTTCAAATTATTCTTGCACGATTACATTATTATCTTTAGGATTATCTTTTACATGTAGTTCTGCATAAACTTCATAGACATCCGACTTAAAGAATGAGTTACTGTAAACAAGTCCATCTAATAAATTCACCGCACAATTTTCTCCGATATCTGAAAGTTTCATATAGTAAGTTTCTCTGAAGCAAAATACATGTCCTGATTTAATATTCATTACATTTGTCATCATTTTCTTATTCGATACAATTTTCATATAATCAGTCATCCTTCCTATTTTTATAAATGACACCATTTATTTACTAAGTCCGCCTGCTTTTCTGTGAGTTCTGTAAGAAGAATCTCATTTAATAAATCAAGTTGCAATTCAGCCATCTCTCTACAAATCTCTCCGCACTCTGGCTCCGGTTTTTCGCTACATTTTTTACATGCTCCTGTACAAATCTTCATATTTAAATCGCTCCATTTCTTTCTTCTGTTTCTGAATCTTAATTGCCTGATCACAAATAATCTCGCGTAAAATTTCAATATCTTGTTTATGCATATCAGTAGATGTATTAGCCATTGTATTTGTTTTTATCAATGAACAAATACACTCCATACATTCTGTCATATCGACTACAGTAATATCTGATTGACATCCATTTTCTACCATCAAATATAATTCACTCAAATTCTTGTTATATTGTCTAATTGTATCGAAATTTTCTTCAGATAATTTTCTCATTATTCACACCTCGCTTTATCACACTCATGAAATTTTAATAACATGTTATATTTTTCTTCGCCAAATATGTTTTTCCATTTATTTTTAGTTTTTTCCGTGTTCCAATTAAAAGGCATCATGTGATAATTAATTAAAAAACAACAATCTAACAAAAAAACATCGGTATTATATTCTTCAAATGGATTATACAATGTTGTTAAAACACAATACGATCCGACATTTTCATGTCCAAAATAATGAGCAATCCCATTTTCATCAATCGTCTGCGTGCACAATTTACCAAAATCATGTATTTTTGCACCAAGAAGAAAACCGCTTTTATATACATCATAAGGATGAGCCAAATCTGAAAACTTGTTATATGTAAAATCACAATGGTCTTCTAAATACATATTGTGGTGCGGATTTTTTTGATCAAATCCTGTCATTGATATCGTAACTGCATTTGGAAGGATTTTTTCAGCATATGTATATCCCATATCATGAATAACAATTTCACTAAATCCTTCTTCTTTAAAAGGAATTTGAAATCTTCTTAACTGCTTTTCGAGTACATATTCTGGTACCGTATGTTCTCTATTCTTATTATCTTTAACACAATCTTTGTATTTCTTAGGTACAATATAACAAATCTTCTCAACATCCAATTTTCTCACGTACTCAACAATCGCACGTCGTGACTTTATCGTGATATTCGTTGCATCTGCAATTACATTTTTATTCTTATTTAATGATTCTCTTATTCTCTTATTAAAAATATTAAACACTTTTTCATTATCAGATTGATTTTGGCATGATCCAAACAATTCTTCTCTAATTGCATCTGAAGATACAATCTCTGCATGATATTTGACAGCTAAATCTTTTGCAATGCTGGACTTTCCACTTCCAGAAAGTCCACACATAATAAATAATTTGGGCTTCATTTACATTGCTTCCTCCATCAGTTCTTCAGCCTCTTCCATATCCGGAACATCTGAAGTATCTTTAATAATTGATTCAATTACCTTAAACTCAAACACTTTGTCCTTATAAGCTGTGAATGATTCTCTATTATCAATACGTACAACCACACCTTCAGCAATATGTGTTCTTCCAATTTCGTCTGCCGGCATACCAGATAAATATTTATTCACTCTTTCCATTAGATCTTCTTTTGTTGTATAAATAAATTTTTCTAATTCTGGAACATATTTTACACCAAGTTTATCACACCAAATTTTAACCACTTCCCAAGGAACTTCCATTGCTGTTCCATCACCGGTTGTCATAGTCATACGATAAACATACATCTCAGATTCTCCTGGCTGACAACCATAAGAAAATGTTGTCTCTTTACCAAACTTCTTTGTAAACTCTTTATCTTTGACTTTTGAATTTGATACAGAACCCATAATTGGTGTAGTCTCATTTACATATCCTACAATTTCGTAAAACACTTCACATCCTTCAGGTAATTTATCCTTTAATAAATCATGATATTTTTTTCTGAATGCATTATCAGAATAATATCCATCTGTGCTATTCAAATCTTTAATTACAACTCTTCTACTTCCAGACACAACAGAAATTTCTTTTGTCTGTTTCTGTTTCATATGTAATAATTCTCTCAATTTATTGTTCTTCTTTGTGATTTTTAATGTCTTAGCAGTACGAGCAGAAGTTCCATGAAGCTTACGTGTAATATAGATCGTATCGCCAGGCTTAAAAGAATTTAAATTATATGCAAGCTGCGCAGTATCTTTATGTTCTTCAAAAAATGGATAGGAAATATTTTCTTTATACTTCTCTTTCTTTTTATTAGAGTTAATATTACTTCTTTTATTTCCTCTTGGAATATACTTTTTACAAATCTCATGTCCTCCAAGAACTGTAATTTGATCTCCATCTTTCAGTTTATTAATATCAGTATATTTCGAAAGTGTATCAATTGGTAAAATCAGCCCTTCAGATTTTTCACCTCTTAATCTGATTGCAGTTACATTTCTCTTATTTGGATCCATATAACCACCAACGTTATTTCCGTTCTCGTCCTTTACTCTCACGAGTTTGTTGTCATTTGCATACTCTTCAGAAAGCTGTCCATCAGACGGAAAGAATACAACCCTCTGTCCATCTTTATAACTCAAATCCACAATCACATTCTGTCCGAATACCTCTACACACTGTAAACGATCAGCATTGCTATGTTTTCTTAATCCTTTAAGTGTTGTAATATATCCACAATACATAATTACTATTCCTCTCTTTCATATTCGTCTACTTCTCTACATATCTCCCTATAATAATCAGATGTTCCATTTTCATATTTATCTCCATCATCTACATCTTTACAATATGGACATATATATCCTTCTCCGTTTTTAATAAGGATATCTGTTCGCATTAGCATCCCGCATTTATCACACACATCTACATCTTCAAATTCAACATCAAGTTCTCTTTTGATAATATCAATCTTATATCCTAGGATGAATTCTTTCTCAATTAAAACCCCAATTATTTCTGAATCAAAAATATCTGAATCATACCATTCCAGTGAATTTCTATAATCAAATAATTTCTTATTATCTGTGTCAATACAAGCTTTTCCAAAAGCTGCATACCACGAGCACGTTCCCGTCACATACTCAATTCCTTCGTCTGCAAAGTCGTACGGTGAAATTCCTGCAATTCGAATAAGTTGATATAAAAATTCATTCAAAAAATCATCTGTGATCAAAATTTTAATATCTGATGGAATTGTATATTCAATATGTACACTATCTACGCTTCTTACTATTGGCATAAATTGATTCTCCTTTTATCTCAACATCTCGCATATTCATCTACAAATTTCTTCATTACTCTCGAAACATGTGGCTGAGAACATCCAGCAATTTTCATTATTTCCACTTGTTTATATCCTTGCAAAAATAATGAGATGATAGGTTTATGTTTTTCTTTCATTTTATTAAATGCATTTCGAAGAGCAACTTTATGAATGCAATCGTTCTCAACATTTTGATCTGATTGCATTTTGTCAATAAATTCTACCTTGTTTCCGGATTCATTCTCGTACTCTGTGTTATAATATAGAATCTCATTTTTTGGAATCGCTCTCTGACGTAATTCTTTTTTCTTTTCGCTATACACTTCATTAAACATACATTTGAATGCATATGTAGAAAATTTGGATGTTCCTTCATTAAATGTTTTCGCTGCTTTACACATTCCAATTGCAGCCAAATCATACCAATCTTCCATATTTAATTTTTCTTTCTGTAAAAATCTATAAATCAAATTATGATTGTCAGTTACTAACTGTTTTTGATAATCGGTCATACTATCACCTCGCTTGTTTTATATGCTATTCAATCTATCACCACAGTTAATCCACTCTTTATATTCTCTTCTGGTTTACTCCACTCTTCATATTCCAAGACTGTATCATCTTTTTCATAGGTATCTCCATCCAGGGAAATCAGTTTTCCATTCTTACTCGCAGCGCAACCAATGAATATGGATTTTCCGTAATATTTTTCTTTATCTTTTGGAATCTTTAATCTATATGAGATGTAATCGTAATCTTTATTCTTAATCAGATCTTTAACTGTCAAAACTTAATACACCTCCAAACGAAACTATTCTTTTATTTAAAATTTTATTCTAAGTCAATTTCAAACTCATTTTTTACAGTACCTTTTGGACAATAAATGATATATTTATAGTTATCTATTGGGATTCCCCATAAATATAAATTATCGTTTTTAAAAAAACTTTCGTATCTTTCAATATGTGGATCATCATTTGTGTATTTAATATACACTTTGTCCGCATCGATTTTTTCTTGTCTTATACCAGATTCTGTCTCTATAAAATAGTAATAATATAATTTTTCATCTACACGTCCTCCGGTAATATAAAAACTACCAGATATATTTTGATTATCTTTTAAAGCAACTATTTTTTTATCTGAAACAACTTTATATTCTAATTCTATAAATTCATCCATAATACAACTTGACAAGCTCAAAATTAAATGACTGATTATAAAACACATTATTGCGATACAAATAGGTACTATAATTTTTTCTATCCAGCTATTGTATTTGTCAAAAATTACTCGGATAATTAAAATCACCCCAATAACAAATCCTAAACCCAACCATATCATTATTTAACCTCCTAAATTTCATCCTTCTTTATTCTGAAACACTTTTATTCCAACTCCTTCAACTTCAACTTGACAAACTGCTTGTCTTACAAAAAATCTATCGCAGCACTTATTAAACCATTTCTCAATTTCATCAAAACATCCATAATCTCTCAAATCACCAAATACTGACACAGTTGTTGAAGCCATACATGATTTATCAGGATTATGCCATATGCTCATCTCCAACGTTCCTTCTGATCCCATTGGAAGATATTTATGTTTGTCTTTTACCTCATAATTCTCATCATATTCAATATTGCTCATACCTCTGTAATCAACTTGTTTTCCAAAGATATCAATAATTTCTTCATCTGGTATTTCGCCAATACTATTTAATCGGAAACTTGCATTCACATGTGTCCATTGACTCATAATTTTCACCTCTTAAAATTAACCTTTCATATCTTCAACAAACGCTTTGTACTTCCTTGTATATTCATAGGAGTCTTTGAATATATTGCATACTGCTTTATACAATTTCGGTTCGTATTTTTGAACCACTTCTAATTCGTTCTCAAAATCTCTTCCATATGGACACCCGACACATCCGGTGCGTTTTAATCCATATTCTGTATAACACTTGCTATGCACAATTCCATATGCATTTTCATAATCAATCTTATCTTGATCTCTGTACCAAAAAATTGGTCTGTAATTATCATAATCACCATCGGTATTATCATAACAGTTCTTGTACGCTGCTGATCTAACTCCACCTTCTGATTTTCTAACTCCAAAAATATTTAATTCGTATCCATTCTCTTTAATCATGTCATGAGATATTTTTTTCTTTGCATATGTACAACACTTATTTGATATATTAAATTCAGGTGGATTTTCAACTATAAATTCCTTCAGATACTTATTTCTTGAAATGTTAAATGAAGACTTGTCTCCTTTTGCATTACACCACCACGACAAAGCAGATTTACATTTTGGATATTTCTGTATTAAGGTGTCAAATTCTTCATCTTCCCATTGAAGTTCATGTTTCTGTAATCTTGACATAAATTCACTTACATTCTTGGAGATAAAAGGCTGTCCATAATCCCTACAACTCTTAGGAATAGGCTTAATTGCTTTTTTGCGAATAAATTTTATATCATATTTTCTCTCAAGATATTCCAAATGGTCTTTTGTCGCTTGATATTCAAGTCCAGTATCAAACCAAACGTAATCAACCTTGTTGTATTTATCACATCTCCAAACAATATCCAACATAATATCGCTGTCAGATCCACCTGAAATACTACACAATATTTTTTTATATTTAGGACTATTAATAATCGCCCACGCTCTTATTAGATTATCAAGAATAACTTGATTTTTGGGACAATCTTTGATTAACTCTTCAATCGAACTTGCCTTTTTGTGAATATAATTTTTCAATTTTAGTTCACCTTGGTAGCTACGCAGCTTTACTCACATGTGAACGCTTATCCTTTCTTCTATTTTTATAACTACTACTTATTTATTCTCTTTTGCAATATTTTTATTTGCTCTTTCTACCAAATCCATCATAAAATCATATAATACTTCTCTTTTATCTTCTGCACTAAATTTAATGCATTCGTTTGGTTCTCTATTATTACCAACTACAACAAAACTATCTTCAAAATCAGATGTATTTAATCTCTCAAAAATAAATTCGACAACATCTTCTTCTGATTGAAAGCCACTCAAACTGTTGCTCCATTCTTTAGTTATCTTTCCCATACTTTCTCCAAATGAAAAACAAATTTTGTTTTATACTTCATACTGTTACAAATTAAAAAGTTTATAATCTTCCCATTGGTATCCACTTCCACACGGAACAATGTTCAAATACAATTGAGAAATAGTCGTGTTATTCGCATCAATCCACGCTTTTCTCCATCTATACCCTCTTGCTCCGGCATTAGGGTTAATTATGATCCATTCTTCACCGTCACTGAATCTAATTTCTGATCTGATATAACATGATTTTGAGATGCCTTTAAATACCGTTTCAATTCCAGATTCGTTTTTATCCTTTTCGATTTCTAATAATTTATTTATCCCAACATCCATATCACTCGTATAGATAATACATTTTACAATTTGATTACTACATGCTCCTTGCATTTAATTCCTTCTCCACTTCTTCCCATGTAAACTGTTCTGTAATAAGTTCATGAGTATATTTTTCCCAAATTGTTTTATAATCAACACCCATTAGTTGGCTCATTTCGATTAAAGCATCGACAACTTTATTGATCTTAATTTCTACCATCTTCTTCTCCATTTGAAAGTGAATTTCTATTTTATTCTTTTTCTGTAAAACTAATCATTCTATTTCCATCTTTCGTTGCATATACAGTAATATATATATCTGCTTTTTCAATTTCCGTAATTAATTTATCTTCTAGTATTTCTACTTTATAAGTTCCATCATCATTTTGATAAGCGTGAACTTCCCTTTTGCTGAACTTAGCCAATTTCTCTTTATCATCTACTTTCGTTGGTGATAACCATTCAATATAACAATACGGAATAATTAAAATTTCTTCAGAATCTTTTAATTCAAAATAAAAATTATGCTCTAGTTTGCCTACAATTGATGCAGTAAAATACTGTTTAATTTTAGTTTTATATAATTCCTCCATCATATATCTTTCTTTAATCTTTACGTCATAAAATATTTTTTTACTTTCTTGCATTTAATCCACCTCTTATTTTATGAAATCCATTTCACCATTTTCACAGAGAAAATTATATTTATCTATCCACCCCTGTGCGGATAAATTGCCACATCTTTTCAATTGTTCTTTATAGCTTCTATTAAAGACAAGTCGTGATATTCCAAATTTATACTCTGCAATTGTTTGTATCATTTTATATGTAAGAATAGCGTTTTTATTAGACAGTCGTCTGATTCTAGGATCTGAATATGTAAACGCCTCAGTATTGTCTTCTACTCTTCTTTCATCAGTCAATGATCTATCATATAGTTCTGTTGTTGCTATGTAATAACATGTTAATTTAAAACATATATCCTCTATATCATCTCTGGATATTTGTTCTATATATTTAGTAGTTGGTTGCTCATCAATCGCTTCAACAATAAGATCTACTGGAAATGTTTCGCGTCCATGATTCATACTTGCTCTTAACGAATCAACCAACTTATCTGCATCAATCAATCTTGTTTTCATTTTATTTCCCCCTTATGAAACGTGAGTTTCAATCAAATATCTCTGCAATATAATTATCTTTTTGAACTGTTGTTATTGTATTGCTACATCCGTCTGTCCTAAATGTATATTCTCTCATATTGCATCTGCGCTCTTTTATTATTCCGGATTCGTATTCTTTTCGTATCTTCTTTGCATATTCTGTTCTTTGATATTTAAGACAGAAATATTCTTTCCCACAAACAGATTTTACTCTGTCTGTGGATTTATAAAATTTCCGGAATTAATATCCTCATATAACCTATCAAGTGCAATCTCAAATGCGCCAACACCTGAGAAAAAACTACTCAATTTCAAATTATCAAACAAATAAGGCATAGCTTTATAAAGCTCTACATATATGTAATAAAGAACATCTACCACAATTGAATTGCCTGCCTGCTTATACAATTGACTATTTGAAACTCCTACTTTGTGTGCTGCGTCAAAATCTTTATCAGAAAATCCCATAAGTCTGAAGCACTCCTTTGGAGTTAGTTTGCGAATACGGATTGGAGATTCAATCTTACAAATACCAGTTTCTGTCGCAGTAATAGTTGGACTAATATTCCCATCATCCTGGACTCTACCTCTTCTCGTTTTGCTATCTGGATAAGACAAATCTGCAACACCACCAATTTCACATTCGATATATCCCTGTTTTGTTGCTTGTTTGATTGCAACTTTGTTTCCTTCTCCTTTATTCGTAGTTAATGTTGGAGACAATCCATTTTCCGAATAAACAGACCCATTCATACCATTACCAGATGGGTTGATATTCCCAATTTTTAGAACAGCAGTTCCTTCAGATTTTCTGTTGCTAATTCCTCTATCCTCTCTCGCTGCAATGCAATTTGCATATTCGATTAACTCTGGTTTATTATATGATTTATCAATTCCACATAATACATGTGGCTGTCTTCCACCACCTTGCATAGTCGTTAAAGTAGGACTAATATGACTATCATCCCACACGCCTCCGGCATATCCTGTTCCGAAATCTTCTCGATTTACATTTCCAATAAATTTAGGTTGGTCAATTTCTACAACTCTTTTATCACCACATGAATCAATTGTTCTTAATGCACCACATACATCATTTTTATAAGTTCGAAGCCCCTCATCTTCTCTTTCTTCACACACAAATTTATCATTTTGACTTTTCTCATATTTACTTTCAATACTCGATATAAATTTTTGGGTTTTCTCATCAGAAATATAGAACTTCTCATCGACTTCATCTTCCAATAAATCCTTCAATCTTAATCCATTATCAAAAGGTTCTGGAAATTCAAACTTACCATTATCCAAATCCTTTTTAATAAATAACAGATACACACGTTCTCTGTTCTGTGGAATTCCATAATTTTTAGCATTCAGAACCTTCCAATATACGTTATATCCATATTCTTCTAATTCATCAGTAAATAATTTAAATGTTGTGTCTTTAAACTGTTTTCCAACGATATTCTTTACATTTTCATAAATTCCAAAATTAGGTCTATTTGATCTAACTACTCGTAAATATTCAACAAGAAGAGATGATCTTGTCTTTTCAATATTTTTACTTCCACAATTCGGACAACAATCTCTTTTACTCCAATGAACTGTTAATGGATTATATTCAAAATGCTTTCCATTATCATCCACACAATCTTTACAAGTCCACACAGAGCCTTTTTGTTTACCAGCCACACTGAAATCCTGGCACGGTGATCCTCCACAAATCATATTAAAATTATCTAACTCAGTTTCATCAACCTTTGTAATATCGCCAAGATTTTTACTTTCATCAACATTATGAATAGCACAATAACTTTTTGTTGCATATTTATCAAATTCACAAAAATTTACAAGTTCCCACTGTTTATCTGAATTATATTTTTTATCCTTATTTTCTACCATTTACCTCTATATAAGAGGTGTGTACACACATTTTACCTAGGATTACTCATTTGTCCTTTCTTAAATATCTATGTAATAAGACCATTTGCAACTGATCTGATTCAAATGAAAAATATATTTTATTTGACGTTCATGACCGTCAATATTTTATTCTCTGTTACTAATTAATACTTCCCTCCAAGCTCGTATAATAATAAATGTCTTGGAATAGTACATATCTTCGTTCCGTCCGGGAAACGCAAGAAATTTTCGTTGTTAATACTCCGCTCAATTTCTTCTTCTGACGCTTCCTTAATTTTAAAATATTTAAATTCTTTTAATTTACATTCTAAATCATCGTCCATACAATACCTAATAATCATTTTAATACTATTCTCAATATTCTCTTTTGTCGCAATAATATGAGTTTGGACGTATTTCCATTTACACGACCCTTTATATTTATATTTCATACCCACATAATATAAATAATGTTTCATATCTTATATCTCTCCATTCTTCTTGTTATTTATAACTTTTTGTTTTTACAGCTCGCAAAGTTTAAATTAATTTTCTCCCACATACTGGACAATAATTGATTTCAAGCTGCTTATTTCTCCATGGTTCCGGAATCATCCCCAATGGTCTTTCTATATCCAAAGCGTAATATTTCCTGTTATCCGTACCTTTGCATTCATACATGTTAATTTCCTTTAATTTTGTATTTATACGATTGCAAAACTCACAACACATTATTTACATCACCACATTTCTAAAATCCTGTCTGTTTTGTTTCAAAATTGATATTACCTCTTCCAACAACAATTACAGAATCATCTTCCCACTTTTCACCTTTGCTATAAAATTCTGTATCGTTTTCATATACACCCTCTGTATGGATAATTTCAAAATCAATTTCTCCATCAAAATCTTTAATTAATGTTGTTGTCCATGGACGCTCAATATGGTAGTTAAAATCTGGATTATATTTCAAAACTTCATCTAGCAAAAATACTCCAACCATTCCAGAATCTGCACAGAACTCTCCAAGTTTTTCATGTGTATCTGAATTGTAAGTTGTGCAAGACCAATCACCATACAACGTATCTCTACAGATATAGTTTTCGATTCCTAGCACTTCCATATCTTCTCCATAGTTGCATAGTTTCCAATCAGAAACATTATTTTTTCTATATTCCTGAAGTGCTGCTTCATATCTTTTATTCTCTTCTTCATACTGTTCAGATTTATGAATCCATTCTTCTAATAAAAACTCTTCTGGAAAACCAGTATCTTCTTCTAACGCTTTAATTTCGTTTTCATCCATTTTTCTGTAATTTGGATAATATTTCTCTCTACTATGAGAAAAATAATCTTTTGCTTTAGGATATTCTCCTACCTCTTTCTTTTCTTTGCAGATATAACATGGATCTGTGATAATAATATTTCCTTTAAATCTCATCTTCTCTCCTTCTCACACCATTCAAAAAAGTCATACATACCGTGATTTCTAATACCATCTGATTTTCTTTTCAAAAACGGTATTAACTCATGCATAAAACTATTTACCCCACCAATATTCAATTCATAAACATAATTTGAGAGCGCATAAAAGATATACTCTGCAACATCTTTTCTACCGGCTGCTCTTGATTCCGCTTTCATTTCATCAAGTTCTTCTTCTGATAGCTCGTAAAACACCTTAGAACTAACAATATTTTTCTCTATCTTTTTCAAAACAAAAATTACCTCAACATACTATTTGAAAATTGTATTTTATATATACATTACTTTCCTTCCCTTATATAATTTATTCTCTCTAATTGCGTTTCCAACCGATCCGGCAGAAAATGTTTCCCCAAAATCGTTTTCACTTTTTTCTGATAAAATATGAACTGATGGGTATTCGATAAAAATATTTGAATTTGGGTATTTTTCTATTTTTAATGTTTTTGAATTTTTTATATTATGTATTCCTTTGCGAATTGGTATGTTACGTTTTAAATTATTATTTTTCAAAAAATTACACACGGTTGTTACAGAAATACCAACTGTTTCTGAAATTTTAGTAGCAGAATAACCTTCACTATTTAACTTATGAATTTCTTTATATATATTTTTTCTTGCTTCTTTGTTACAAATAGAAAAATCTACTTTATCAATATTTATATATTTACATATATCAGATTGATATATTTGTTCTTTCATATATTTTAAATTTGATTCCAAGGCTTTTATTCTGATTATTTTATACCCGTTTTTAATTGCCAATTCATCCTTTTTTGAATCAATAAACAAATCTTTCTTTAACCTATTAGAAATGTACCCATGTCCATACCCGCCATCTATTTCTACAATTATTTTTAAATCTGGAAGTAAAAAATCGTATCTTCCATAAGTTTCTTTTTTTGTATATGGATTATAAAACACACACCAATTTTGTTTTCTATCAAAAATATATTTAACGCCTAGTTGTTCTAATAATGAAGTGAAAAATCCTTCTGGATAACTCCTATTTTTCATACATGAACAACCAAAATGATTTTTCTGCAAATTATTTATTATTATATTACGATGTATCCTTCCACAACTAGGACATTGTATATCTATTCTTTTATTAGAATACGGCGTGTACATTGATGCATTTTTTATTTTTTCTTCAATTGTTTCCCCTATGAAATATTCAATAATTTCAGGAGTTATTGTTGCTAAATCGTTTATTCCAGGAACGACAATTGTGCTGCTACAACAAGGGCATAGTGTTTTACATCCGCTTTTGCTGTTTAAAGACATCCAGTATTCTTTTTTATATTTTTGTTTAACATAATGTTCCCCACATTCAAATCCGCATTTATAACAAATAAATTTATACCCTTTTCCATCTTCTCTACTTATAATTGTCATATTGTTATATTCATCTTTAATATGATCTCCAATTTTATATTTCCATGCTCTTTTTTGATTGGAATTATTTCTTTTTGCGCCGATTAGTAAACCAATATTAGATGTTCTTAATTGACTGGCATAAATCCAATTTTCTGTCTTATTAAATAAGATTTTTAATTTTGGTTTCTTATTATTCTTATTCTGATAATCAATTATTTTTAAATATCCTTTTATATCATCATATTCAAATTTAACATCTTCTCCAATGCATTCTCTCCATTTTATCGTCTTTCCTGATTGTGAATGAGGTAATTCTTCTAAAAATACTTTTCTCAATATGTAAAGGAGCTTTGCAAACTTAGGTCATGACACTCATACTCCTTTCGTTATTTTGCGATCGTTAATATATTATTCTCTCTTTTATTTTCAACTTTACACAAATCAGACAATTCATTCTTTATACTTTTATCAAAATTGCCATCCAATAAGGAAAGCAATTGTCACCTGAGATACCATAATAGCCACATGAGCATGATTTTAACTCATATCCATATTCTAAAAATGATCTCACTTTTCGTTCATAATCTTCTTGACAGTCCGTATTTATTGTTATAACATCCATATCTATATTCCTATTCTTTCTTTCGCTATTTCAAAATACTTCTCATCTTTTTCAATGCCTATAAATCTTCTATTTAAATTCTTACAAGCTAATCCAGTTGTACCGGAACCAATACAACTATCCAAAACCAAATCTCCTTCATTAGTATAAGTTTTAATCAATTCTTCTATCAATGCCAATGGTTTTTGCGTTGGATGTAAAGCTGATTTTTGAACATCCTTTGCAAATTTCCATACAGATCTCGGATATCTTTCTGTGCTATCGTATGTAGTTAGTCCATGTTCTCCATAATCTGTTGTATTCTTACATCCAACCTTATGTTCTGCTTTACTCACTTTTCTAACATGTCCAGTTGTTTTTTGAGGATTGTATACAGGAGGTTTTTTATAAAAAATACAAATATCTTCATGACTTCTTAAAGGCATTTTCTTAGCATTTAGAAACCCTGTTGGTTGTGTCTTCTCCCAAATCAAATTGTATCTCCACATTTGTTTGTTACTCATCATCAGTTCTGCAGTAAACATGCCATTTGCAAATAAGATAATTGCAGCATTGTCTTTTGCAATTCTTTTATACTGTTCCCACAATGGTTCAAATGGAATAATTACATCCCATTTGTTTCTGGAAGTTTGTTGGTATGGAAGATCTGTAACAATGCAATCTACTGATTTATCAGAAATGTTATTCATTAGTTCAAGGCAATCTCCACATTGTAAACTAATGCTACTCATGGGAAACACCGCCATTCCATTTGAATAATTTTTCTGTGGCTTTAACTCTTTTGTTGTTATCTATCGTTCTATTAACTTCCTGTTCCCAAATACATTCAAAATCTTGCGGTGCGTTTTGTTCGCTGATAAGAACAATATTTTTCTTGCTTAATTTTCTACACCATTCCCAAAATTCATCATGATTAAAATTCTTGCTTATACCATACTGTTTTACATTTTGATATGGTGGATCGCAATAAAATAATCTATTTTCAAATCCTGTCCAATACTTATAATCACATTGGATAAATTCAATATCTTTAATATTGTTTGCTTGTGCCAACAAATTTCTTTTCGCCTCATCATAATAATTTCTTGTGGCTCCTGATTTTGTATTAACCAGCCCTGCATATCCACCATCAAAAAATCTACCATTATAGCTTGCTAAGAATCCTATTGCCCCAATATACCAATCTTCAAGACAATTATTATTTTCATTAAAACATTCTCTTACTTCTGAATAATGTTCTTTTGTAATAAAATCTGGAAGTGTGTATATTTTATCTATATTTTTAAACAATGCTATTAAGTATCTATGTATATCAGATGCAATTTTATATTCACATTTAACTTTGTCTATCACATTGAGTCCGCCGCAAAACGGTTCTATGTAACATTTAATATTGTTTTCATCTATATATCTCTGAATAATCTGAACAATATGTTTCGCTATTCGAGACTTACTCCCCATATATTTCAAATTTTTTCACCAGAAAGGTGACATGTCCTTAGTAGCTACCCTAACTTTTATCCTTTCTGATTTTCTTTATTAACTATAATTTTCTTGGTCGATATATTTGAACATTTCTGTTTCACCATCAAAAACAATTTTCACCAAATAATTTATGCCGTCCGCATATAAGTATTTATAATGAAGAACATCGTTATTTTCTATTCTATATTTAATTCCAAAAGATTTTATCCATAGCTCCCATTTCCTTAAATCTGTCATGTTCTTAATATCAGTCAATGTTTCAAAATTTCTACAAAGTTTCATAACATTCCATCCGTCACTAAACTTTCTTAGTGTGTATTTTTCAGACAAATCATGATACTCAAGCCATTCTGAAACTGATTCTCTTAAACCATCTTCATTAATCTCATATGCTCCTCCGTTATCAGAACCATGTACAATAGCTTCTCGTATAATACTGTTAATCAATTCAATCTCTTTTTTTTCACTAAATTCAGTATTCATATAATCTTTATTCCTCCTCGTCAATCATATAATGACATCTCTGTAAAAGATGTAAACATAGATCCATGTAATCATTAATCTGAGACTCACTTGGTAATCCATCTTCGTATTCGTTAATTGATAACAAAGTATCACAACCGCTGCACGAACCATAATAAGTATTCGTGTACACATAGTCTTCAACACTCGGCTGATACTGATCCCTGTGTAATATAAATACCTGAGTTCCTTGATAATCACCATCATCGATAACTAAAATATTTTCTGTATCGAACCGGTAATGGTCACATTCTATAGATGGATTAATAACGATATCAAACAGCAATTTTACGAGATCTTCATAGTTACCATATTCTTCCTGTCTAGCCTTTCTAAAATACTCCTCAAGCTTATCTTTGTTTTTCTCCCATGCCAAACAAAATTCTTTAATCATATATTTTATTCTCCTTCATACTTACCCGGTAATTCCATCCAAGCAATAACTTTATCTTCCACTTTTGTTGTTCCGTCATTCGCATACCAATAGGTTTCTTCTTTATACTCTTTGTATTTATATACTTTTTGACAAAAAGCTACAAACATTTTTTCATGTTCTGTCTGAATCAGAACTTCTTTAGTTCTATATATAGACATAATTTCATGTTCCATTATCAATTTTAATTCAGGCAATCCATCTTTTTTAATTGAATTCCAGTTTTTATTTGATAAATCTCCTACATTTAATTCCATTTATACTTCCTCTTTAGTTCTTTATATTTTTTCATTGCTAATTTAATTTGTTATATTTACATAAAATACAATTATACTTCTCAATAAAATTCATTTTATTATTTCCTTTTTATAACCCATCAAATTCTTTCTGATACTCAATCATCTTTTTCTCTAACCACTCAATTAATTCTCTTTGGAATCTCGAAGAAAGAACTTCATCTTTTCTAAGTGGTGTTGAAATTGTAATCCATGTTTTGTCTTCTTTTGCTTTGTTTAAGTGATAATTAATCAACCAAATATCATCATTTAGTTGCATTGCCTTTTTGTATGTTTCTTTTTCCATATACTTATTCTCTTTATAATACTTCTGTAAGAATCCTGAAATCTTTGAATGTGTTGTTTTCCATAGTTACTTCTACTGGTTTATTTACTAACTCAGATACATAATTTACTTTTGCATCTTCTAATATCCGGTCAATGTATTCGATAGTTTTAGTGATCGCTGCTTCGCGGTTTAAATCTTTCCAGTTACATTCCGGACTAATATTGACTGTATATTTTCCGCCGTCACCAATTCCGCTACTTCCCATTTTAAAGCAGAGATGTAAACCTATTAGAAATGGATAATCTCTCATAGTTCCAAACTCTGCAAAAGTAATTTTACCTAATTCTTTTGTCACCACATTATTCTCCTTTTCCATATTCTCGAAGCCGAGTTCTTACATATTTGTAATAATCAATCTTTGTTTCATACTTTTCCTTATCTTCCCTATTCCATAACACCGGTCTCATCTTAACGCCAGCATCTCGAAGTTTCTCCCAAATTTCCATAAATTGCTGACGGAATATGCGTAGTCTTTTGTTTCTAGGCGGCTCCGTAAAGTCGATCGGATTATCATACTGATCTTTGTCAAATAACATCTGAAGTACCTCGGCAGTTGTTCTTCCCATTTGTCTAAAACCTTGATGTAAAATATAACTCTTCTGCCAAGCAAACAGACGAAAACCCAGAGCTTTTTCTATAGTGTTGAAATCTATAGAGTCATTATTTTCTTTAGGTGTATGGTAGATCCATTCCAAGTTTTCGGTTTTCTTTTTTTCGTTTTCATAATCATCCAAGATATACGAAATACAATGTTCCATTGGATAATTAATACCTTCACACCATCCAGAATATGATGGACATCTGTTTTTGAATTTACAACCCATAATTTATTCACTTTCGCACCATAATTCTTTTATCCATTTATATATTTCATCAAAAGTTTTTGTATTCTCATATACTTCCACCAACCAATCAGCCAACTCTTCGTCAGACAACGCGCGAATCATATCACCATTTGTCATTGAATCCTCAAACATTTCGTCTGTCCAACAGAAATAACCTTCGTCTTCTTCCATAAGATAATATTCCCCTTCGGTATCTACTTCATTGATTGTTACAATCTGACCTCGCAAAGCATACATCTCATCTACAGCTTCACCCTCGCCATACTTAATATCTGTCCTTAAATCAGGACGAATTCTAACTCGATCTCTAACTTTATGTTTCATTTACTTCACACCTATTCCTCAAACTCTGTTTCATCTGTTACTGTTGAATTGTCGCAAATCGTCACGATTGTATTTTCATTTGGAATAATAGTCACTTCTTCGTCGTCTAATCCCCAAAATGAAATCTGGTATCCTTCTCCATGCAGCAATTCACCATCCCACTCAAGAATTTTTGTTGATAATTTAACTTCCCCAGGAAGAAGTGTCATTAACTTTGCTCTCTTGCCTGTATAATCAATATTCTCTACCAATGACCTAATTTCCGGATAAATTTCACACACTCTTGTATACATATCAGGCATAAATCTTTTAAGTTGATCACAAAACTTTGGAACATATTCTTTCTGATAAGAAGATATTTCTCCGCCCATGAGTGCATATGGTCTATATTTAATAAGTTCCACAATAAATTCAGGTGTAAAATCTTCTTTCTTAATCATGTCATTATCTACAAAGAAATCACTATTTCGAATCGGATTATTATATCCATTAAGATGTGGCAATCCAAGATAAACATAATCTCCAATTTCGCATACAAAATTTAATGGTTTTAACGCATATTCAACATCTCCGTATTTTCCCTTATATTCACTTACTAAATATCCGCATTTACGCGCTGCTTTTGTAAAACCTTCTTTCTTTTCAATTGTGCCGTAAGGACACTTATGCCACCATAATCCATTCAGCATCACACAACATTTGCGCTTATAAGCATCGCAATTTTCGCAATTATTACACTTATAAACAGAAATACGTTCTCTGTCACTTTTCCCAGATTTAAAAATGCTGGTTCTCGGATTATAATATGTAAAATTAATTGGCTTGTACTCTCCGATAATAATCACTCCCACCTATATTTAATTTTCTCAATTTGGAAATCCATGCTTGACTCAGCACAAAAAGATATGTAATATATTAGTTGCGTTGGATTCCTAATTGTCCAATGTATTGTGTTTTCAGACACCCATCAAAGTTTGGTCGCGGAGATGAGTGTCTGTTTTATTATTCACTTATTCTACAAGCAATTTCTGCAATTCTTCTACTGACATATTATGTAACTGTTCATCCTGCTTCGCAGCAATAATAGACATAATTTTCTGATTACGTTCTCTATCCAAGAATTTCCTTTCTCTTGCTTCCTTTTCTTCCTGTTTTACCGCAACAATATGTTTAACAATTTCAATTTTTAGTTCAAGCACTTCATCGTCCTTGCTCTTTGTACTCAAAAGACTTTCTTCTTTTGTTTTCTTCATCTCAGAGTTAAGCGTCTTGAACACATTGTCAAGACTCTCTACACTTAAATCCCATAAATCTTCGGTAGAAATCACACCTTTAAATGGAAATCTAAATTTGTTTCTAGTAGCAATTTCAAACATGTTCGTACTCATATTACTTTCTCCTTCTTGATTAAAACTTAATTTTTAAAATTCTCTCTGTTGCACCTTTTACTTTTACAACCAGCTCTGCTCTTTTTGTCATGCTAAAACCAATTCCAGAAAGCTGATCCTCAGAATCTTCTACATGGCATTTTGATCCTAGAGCTTCAAATACTCTTTTATGCTTTTCTAATTCACTCTTTAAGAATTCATTATAGTATCCATTTGGTTCTTCATCATTTTTACATCCGTTCAACATAAAGAACAAATGTCTATGACCAATACCGTCCTGTTCGTCAAAATAATTTGGGCTATAACAAACTACCGATACCGGCGTAAACTCATTTGTTGAAATTCCCCAAACTGTTCTACTTGAGACTTTAGAGTTCCCGGAAATTTTTTCCTTGATTGTAAATTCCCCATTAGTATCCAAAATTACATCAGCTACATAAACATCTTGTCCCGTTCTCATTGAATTGCTATAATCAAAAGAATAAATTTCTCCATTGAATTCAATCTCTGCTCTAAATCCATTTCTAGCACTTCCTGAATACTGATTTACAAAAAATTTGTAAACACCTGGTTTCATTTTTGATTTATCTGACCATGTAATATTTTCCACAGCAACCTTGCCATTTGGATGAATAATATCTACGTCAAGCTGTCCAGTCATGGATGACAAAGATGGTTTTCTACAATTACTAAAGTAAATTTCATTTCTATTTGGTTCAATACAGTGTGCGTCCAAGTCGCAATTATCTCTTCCATCTTCATTCCATTGAATAGAAAATCTAAGAACACCGTCTACATTTCCACCTGCTGCTTTTACATTCTGTTTCATATCAGAGTCTGTAATATTTCCAGAATAAGCCCAACTCAATCCATTGTTCCATTTAAACATTGATTTAGAATCTTTATTACAAGGAGCAATTAGAGAAACAAAATTATTCGAATGCTTATTCTCTACCAATACTTCTACCTCTTTTGCTGATGGTAAGACATTTTTAATGAAATCATTTGCAGTAATTTCTTCTACTCTTGAAAATTTTCTTGGATTAACTACAGCCTGTTTTTCTAGTTCTCCAAAGATATCAGATGAATCTGAAATTCGTTTCGCTGCATCTTTATTTGAGAACAAAATATTATTCACCGTAATATCATCCAGAGTTGCGAATCTTCTATTGAGAGAATCCATATATCCTAATTCAGAAATTGTCTTCTTTGCATCTTCTAACATTTTTTTCGTAAAAATTGCTTTAGGTCTTTTATAATTTGTTGGTGCTACAATCTGTTCATATTTTTTTACCGCCGTATCAAGATCCATTTCATTGCTTACATTCACAAGAAGTGTTCCAATACTGTGATTTCTGATTCGACCAATTGCAATACCTGCTTTTACAGAATTCTCCCATGTATATAAATCACGAACATCATCAGAACTTAATTTTTCATATTCTTTCTTATATCTCTTAAACTCCATCAGGATAGTTTTCCACTCTTCTCCTTTGTATAGAGTGTTGGAATTGATAAGCTCAAGTACTGTCTCTAACGCATCCATGGAAATTTCATCAAGTGATCTTTTAAATACATTTTTCGTGTCTCTAAATCCACCTTTAATATCTCCAATTGATCGAGCAGTTTTGTCCACAAATTTATCGTCTAAAATAATCTGAAAGTGTTCCCACTTTTTCATTGTTCCGTTCTCATACTGCTCGTAGTTATATTCTGTTCCAACCTTTTTAAATTTGCTTACATATACATCTGTTACGCAGTGTCTTCTTACAAAATCAGACATAGCTTTTGCAACCGGTTCAAATTTATCATCATGAATGCCTAAATCCCAAATTGTTTCTAATTTATTATTTTTAATTACCACAGCACTACCGATTTGCTTGACAAACTGCCTACAACAACTGCAATCATATTCTCTTCTTTTTCTAAAAATCTCATTTGTTCCGGTCGGAAAACTATCAAGGTATGTATTCCACATTTCATCCTTATCCACACCAACTTCAAACAACCTATCAACATCTTTTGTCATTGTCTTAAAATGATCAGAAATCATATTTCTAAAGTCTTTAAATTCCATACTTATTACCTCTCCTTCTTATTCACTTGTCTTCTATGTTTCATTATGTATCTTCTTCTGATTACTTCTCTCAGAGCATATCCATCATGCAATCTTCTGTAATTATTTGTAATACCATATAACATTTGATAGAGTTTCTTTGTATTCAAATACTTAGGTTCAAATGTGAAAGTAGTGTCTTCAAATTCTAATCTTCTAAAATTTGACTGATTATTATTGCAACCTATTTCTTCATTTTCAATCGACACAGAAGCATTACCTACATTTATTTTCTCACCAGTTTCAAGATTTACAAAAAATGCATCTCTAATTTTATACGTATTAATATTTTTCACCTCTATTCTTCTGGAAATATCAATGTTCTTCTGACAAATCGCTTCAGTCGTTCATTAATGTCTTTAGAAAAGCAGTTATTCTTCGACATCTCATCATCATAAATGTAACACTCCTTGATTACATTTCTATCATCAAATTTAATACATCCAATTGTTGATCCTGGCATACGAATTACAATTGTGTTGCCCCAAATGCTTCTTGAGTCATATATGTAACATGAAGAATATGGATGAACATCTCCAAAATTATATCTAACATTGTTGTTAAGATATTCTGTAATTTCGCATACACATTCTTCAGCAATTATGTTTGGTTTTCTTTTAGTTAAAATAATTTCATCACCGATGCTACCACCTCCAAAAATTGAAATCACGGTTTCATATTTTAAACTTACGAATATCATGAATACCATTTAGGAACTTCTCTGTATGCTTTTACAACATCTGCATATCCTAAATCAGATAATAATTTTAATAGTGTATTATCCGCGTGTTCCTGATATTTTATTGATCTACATTCTTTTAATATCTCCACATATTTGTCAGATAACTCCTGTACAAAAGTAGACTTTTTGTTTTTACTAAAATACCCTGTTTCATAATCAAAAATCCATTCCCCGATTTCGGTAATGTCATTGTATGAATAAAATCCTAAACAGTCTGCGGCATATTGTAAATCAGATAACTCTTCTTCTGAATGAAGAATAATTTTTTCACAATTATTATATGTATCTTCATCCAAGAGATCTGTCATTTTTTCTCCGTCTTTATTGTACGCTTCAATTGTTTGAAGATGTGGATATTTTAACTCAAATTCATGATGTTCGCATTCATACTCATCTTCAAACTGTTTTCCATCGTCTGCAATATATACTGTTCTCATATTCCCTATTCTCCTTCTACCAATTCCAAGCATTCTTTCAGAAAGTTTCTTACTCTATCACGCCCACTTTCGCAATATATACCTGTATAACATACCGGCTTATTCCAGAACGCCATCCATGCTCTTTTAAATCTTCCAATAATTCCTTTAAAATCTCCACCGCTATATGAATCCTCAAAAGAGATTTCAAAATCAGTTGAATTTTCCGTTGTATATTTAGAAAACACAACTGCTTCTGCATTATCATCGCATCTGATTGTGGCTGTTTTTACATTGTTTTTCTTCATATATTAGTTCTCTCTTTCTCCGTTTGAAATTCTGCTTTCATTATTTAACTAAGCTGTCAATATCTACTGAAAATCCATCAAACTTTCCTGTTGATAAATATTTCTTTGTATCAAAAAACATTATTTTCTTTTCTGATAGCCCCATAGAAACACCATTATCTATCAATGATTTTCTCAATAAATCAAGAACAATTTGCAACTGCTGTTTTGTATCTTCTGACATTATTTATTCTCCTTGTATGGTTTTGGAAGTGGATGCCATGCGAATATTACCCCGTCATAAATCCCATGTTCGTCATACCAAAGACAGTACTCATCTTCCTTTTTAAATCTCATTCTCTTTACCGGATATTCTTCATCGTCACACGTTACAAGATATACACCTTCTTTCTTAGGCATATTTTGTTCTGTGTAAGGAATCCACCCATTATCTTTCTTACTGTCTTCATATCCTTTCTGATACCATTTTCTTCGGCTACAATCTCCGCAATTTTGAACTTCATCCATGTGAGAACGAATTATATTTCTGCACCATACTAGCTCTTCATATCGACCTTGTATTCTTCCGGCTTCATAACACTCCTCGCCATCCAGAAAACCATCATCTTCATCTACTGGAATGTTTTCAACCATGTTCACACGTTCTTCAATTTCTTCTAAAATCTCCTCTAGTACGTTCATTTATTTCGTCTCCTATTTTTCTTATCCATAACACAATAACCTTTTTCGCAATAACATTCTGTTGATTTATAGTAGTTTTTATAATATTTGCATTTAATGCACTCTTTTTTCATTACTACGCCTCCAACAACTCTAGTTCCTCGATTTTATCCATTAAATCCATCTCAGGATAATTCTTTTTTGGATATCGTTGATATTTTGCACTTATGCAGCTTTGGGAATTTGCATACAGTAAGTTATATTCTAATGCAAGCCTTAGCGGAATATCTTTGTGTTTTCCTGTTAATGTAATTTTGCTCTTATCGTCATACTCAATAAATATTTTCCACATGGTTACTCCTCATCACTTTCAATTCTCTCTAACCTTTCGTATCCATTCCATCCATGTTCTGCTCCACATTGTTTGATACAATAATAATCTTCGCCGCAACAATGATCACATCTATTGCAATCTGGTTCTTCATCATCTACTGTGTAAATTATTGTTCTCATCACTCCATCTCCAACAGCTCTGGATTATCAAATACATTTTTAACCACCTCATATTCGCATTGCTTAATGTAAAAATCAGTTAACGGCATTGGCAGACAAAACGGTTCGCATTTGCTTAATACATCCGTTTCAATTACTTTCGTGTGCCAGCCGATAACACGATCTACTTTTTCGTGTGTCTCAACATCAATTACATTAAATTCCCCGAATACAACTTTTGCTAAGTCATCATCGTTTCCATGACCTCGTAAAATATCATTCTCCCAAATCTTCTTACCACTCCAATCTTCAATCTTATTTTTTCTGTCTTCTCTATAATTCCAATCGGAAAGAAATGATTCTTTTTCTGCTTCGGTAAGATCTCCCCATTTTGTATTGTCATGTAATCCTGTGAACTGGCAGACCATATTACCGTCACATCTAAATAATTGGTCTTCGAAATTGTTTATCAGAACTATATCACCATACCTCATGTGCAACAAATCACCTTCCACCCACCACTGATCTTTTGGAAGCTCTTCCCAATCTTTTCTCTTTGCTTTAAAAAGGATTTCTCTGCTCATAATTACTCTTTCTCCCATGACCAATTAACCTGTTCCATAACCATATCTCTCATAGCTTCTTCGATTTCCTCATCAGTTACATCATCACCAAACTCTTCTTCAAATGTCATATTTGTTCCAGCAAAACCATAATTTGCCTCCGCTTTTACTTTAATCATTCTTCCACTCTCCTATTCCATTTCCCTATAGCAGTTGTTTCTAAAGCACATCTTCGCGTTGCGACTCCGCATTCTTCGCAGTACACGAAAGCTGATATAACTTTTTCGTCAAATCCATAATGGATTTTCAGCATTGCTTCTCCGCCACAAAACGGGCATTTCTTTAGTTCTTCCATTTATATTCTCTCCTTGTTTTCAAGTTTCTTTCCACAATAAGGGCAGTAATTATAATTACTTTCGTAGCCATCTATTAAATCATTAAACACTGTTAAATAACTTGATGAATGCCTTTTTCCGTTCAAAATATCGCAATAAATATAAACTGTTCCATGATTGTTTTTATACTTCCAGCACATTCCATTCCTTTCCTGAGTCAATACAAGTTCTAAAGAGAGTTCTCAGGAAACCCAACTCAATTTGTTTTGACTCGACTCTAACGCACTTTTAACACGTTCTAACGCTTCCTAACACGTTTTAATGCGCTTCCGACCAATCAAGCATCTGTGTGCAATGATTGCAACTTTTATTTCTGTAAGAGTCAACAACGTTTCCGCAACTAGGGCAAAACCCTTTGTAACATATCAATTCATCGTTTAAGTCTCTGTATTCTGTTCGCATCTTCACTTTCTTCGGCAACTGCTTTTCCAGTGCTTCGATTGCGATATCTAATGATTCTCGCAACATATAATATCCGCTTGTAGGATAATTCGCTTTTATTACTTCTATCGCTTCTCTAACTTTCTTCTCGTTCATATTTATAATCACTCCAACAATTCTTCTCTAAATCTATTACTAACAATCCCAACCATTTTATCTAATGAACTTTCATTTATATCACGAAATATCATATATGCATGTTTATTTGTATGATAATTGTTCAATCTTACTTCAAATTCGTCATTAAATGGATAATATCGTATTGAAACTATCACTGACGAATTATTTTTTTAAAATTGTTTAACTGTTCCGTCCATCTTCCATCACCAAAATTCCTTCATCAATCAAATAGTTTACTGTTCCCAACAACCCTTCCTGTGTTTTTAAATCTAATTCATTTTCAATATCTTTCTCTTGATAAAATTTATCAAACTTATATGTACACATTCCACCAAAGCAATCACATCTTGTATGAACTCTTTTATTGTAATATGGCTTATCATAAATACCTATCCAAATATCGTTATTTGCTCCATACTTTACATCCCGATCTGTTCCAATAAACTTGCTAATACACCATGCATTGATAACATTATTTCTCCAAAACAGCGGTTCCTTAATCTTTGATTCATCTCCTACACTGAGCTTGTTAATCTTTTTCATGGTAAGATTGTATTTATTCTCAACTTTAGGTTTCCTCATTCTTTTCACTCTCTTTATTTTTAGTATTTTCAGTATCCATAAAACAATTTACACATGCATCGATCCATTCTCCACCTTCATCCACGTAGTAGTCATCGCCATAAATCCTGCATTCGTCACAATGGTCATATAAATCATCCATATAATCGTAATTACACATTTCTCTTTCCCGGCTTTCCACTTAATAAATTTCCATCTTCATCTCTGTCGTATTCCCATATCAGATAATCGCACCAATTGTCTTTATCGAAATCACTCATGTTGTAAAACGGATCAGGATCGTCTATAACATATTGCTTGTCAAATCCTTTAATTTTCACATTTACATCATCTACAATGATTCTTTTCGATAATCTACAAATCCACTTCAAGAATTCTTGAAATGTATCTTCAAATTCTCTATCACGCAATGCAGCGTCTACTACGAGAATATATTCGTCTTGCGTTTGTAACCAACCACGTTTATAACTTCTTCTTCCTCTTGAATCTCTTAAGTTATTTGTTCCCTCAAAAAATTCATCGCTACTGCTTGAGCTGTTATATCCTCTTTTTTGAATCACATATACTTCCATATCTCTTTCTGATCCAGTTACAACCGGAAGATGATCAAGAACAGTTTCAAGAATATACCTTTTCTCGTGTTGTGTTCTGCCTAATGGTGATACAACAATTGTTCCATGTACATATGTCCAGCTACTCATTTTTACACCTCTTTTAATATTAATCACATCGGTATTTACGATCTTATATCACATGCTGTTCACAAATATTTTCAAATAGCGACAAATGAAATAGTTTGTTGAATCAACGTTTACAGTTTCTAAATATTTGATTTACTGCAGGTGATATTTGATTATAAACACCGATGAAAATCATATGCAGAACTTTATGTATCTTATTTTATTGAGGGTATGAAACATGTATAGAAATTTATTCCGCATATGAATTGTGAATAAAGGATTCGAACCTTTTCTAATGCTATATACCGCATCGTGCTACCATTTACACTAATCCACAACTATCTTTTAATTAAAACTTCTATAGAAATCTCCTGTCTTATCAATACTTCTGCAAACCATGGAGTCAATTTCTCGTTTCATTTCTTCACCACATTCCGGACACATATGTCCTTCGCCTGTATACTCTTTCATCGACATTGTAATAGTTTCTTTGTGCCCACATTTCGGACAATAGAATGGATAATTCATACTGTTTATTTCTCCTTTTCTGACTTTTTATTCCCACTGATGTCGCTCACAAGATTGACCAAATATAATAATTCATCAAGTTTCTTGTCAATCAAACGATTGATTCTTTTGATTTTATCAATACGTTCCTCTTCATCTTTGCGCTTTGCATACGCTTCCATATTTGCAATGCCGACCACCTGCGCTGTAGGATTTTTACCATACTCTTCTAAAGATAAGATCTCTTTTACATTTCCTAATATTCTCCTATCTTTTCTTCTTGCATTAACAACTACAAGTGTATTTTCTAAGTTTGCTGTTCTAAGTAATTCGTATTCTTCCTTATATAAAGCAAATCCATAATCTTTTTTATTACGATCTTCTAGTAAATTCACAATTGCTACTAAATCATATCCTGTCATGGTTTTATTCTCCTTTTTCTATTTGCAAATCACCTTGTTATTAAAATCCCAGCTACCGGATATAACTCCATTCGGATGTATAATAAATTCTCGACACACATTGTCCGGTTCATTCTGCTCTACTTTGGACAGCATATCCATGTTTGAGTAGCTAAATGTGATATTTATTCCATTGTAGTTCCAAATCTCATAGACATAATAGTCTTGTATAGTCTGCTCCACGAATTCGAAATGATTATATGCATAATTGAGTATTTCCATGTATAAGCTATCATTGCTTTCATAATTAACACCATACTTATCCGGAAGTTTCATAAGCCTTCTAAATGAAACATCATCAGCAAATCTAAATGCATCAACAAAATCTATAAATTTAGAAATGCTGTCGATATCATACATAACACATTGAATTCTAATCTTTGTACGTTTTAGCCATCTCTTAATTGTTTTTAACTCTTCGATAGTCGGAACATCAGCTATAAATATATTACGGTTAATGTCATCGTCGATAGCGTGTCTGCTTATATCGATAAAGTCAAATAATCCTTCAATCCTATCAATATGGTCTTTCAAATATGTTCCATTCGTATTCATAGTAAGAAACTTTATATCGTGTTTTCTTAAAACATCACATAATAATGAAAAGCCAATAAATAGAAGAGGCTCTCCTCCAGTTAACGATACTGAATATAAAATTCCTTCTCTTTCCATTTCACTTAACATGCGATCCACTTGTCTTACGAAACGCGCAGCATCTTCGTGACACTTAGAATTCTGTTCCACGCAAAACGGGCAACTAGCATTACAAGCGTTGGTAAGCTTTAAATGTAAATGCCACAACCATTCATTTTTCTCTACTAAAATACTATTGCCAAATAAATTTACTTCCATTTTGTCTTCATAATGAATAGGAAGTTTCTCCACATCAGCAGCGTGTAAATACTCCTCTTTATTAGTAATTGTTTTAAACATTAGTTTCTCCTTAATATTTGCATTTTGTATTTTTTGTACACCATATATAGTATTTAAATAAGTTGTATATTGCTATATATTGTGTTGAATTACGAATAAAATCGAGATTTTAACTTGATAATATCTCATCTATCATCTTATCCATCTCATATGTAAATTTGACACAATTACCATGTGAAATATGATTCTTCCAAGATTCATAAGATTCTAGGAATTTTCCTTTTGATAACTTATTCTCTTTTACCATCTTTGCCATTTTTCGATATTTCTTTTTCGCTTTTCTCTTTTTTTCATTTGTAAGTTTTCTAATTACTTTTCCATCTTTTGTGACATATGTATGAAAACCACAAAATTTAATTCCGTTTTTAAAAGGTATAATCTGAGTTTTGCCGTTCAATTCAAGATTTAGTGTGTTTACAAAATCTTCTATTGCACACAAACAATATTTTGCATATTGCTTTGATTCCACAATTAAATAGAAATCATCCATGTATCTTCCATAATATTTGACACCCAACTCTCCAGTTATAAAATGATCAAAACCAGACAAATATAATAAAGCAAATACCTGACTAACTTGATTTCCAAGAGGCAAGCCATTTCCGCTTGTGCTATCAATAAATTTTTCACATAACCAGTACGTATCTGGATTAGATATAAAATATGAAACAATATCTTTCAGAATATTATGATCAATATTATAGAAAAATTTTTTAATATCACCTTTAATAATCCAACAATCATATCCGTATTTCTGATATGCTAAATACATTTGATATTTCAGACAATCCAAACCAAACAATGTTCCTTTTCCTATTTGTCCGGCATAATTCGTATATATAAATTCATTACTTAAAATAGGAAGAAGCACATTATCACATAAACTGTGCTGCACAATTTTGTCTTTAAAACTTCCTGCTTCTATAATTCTCTCTTTCGGTTCATATACTTTAAATCTGTTATATCTATCTACTTCATATTGCTTTGATTCTAAAAGTTTCTTAATTTGATAAATTCCATCAAGAGCAGATAATTCAAATTTAATTCTACTTTTCGTAAAACCTTTGCCACTTTTTGAATCTCTGTATGCTTTATATAAATTTTCAAAATCAATAATCTTATCAAAAACTGTGCTATCTTTTATCATGATATATTTTACCTTTGTATTTATCCTGTCTAGTAAAAGACAGGAAAGGTTGTTTGCTCTTTTGATATCGGGACTCTAATTTCAGCGTTTCTCTTACTTTATTTCGTCTTCCGACCCAGAACGGACGAACTCCATAATCGTTCCAATTGCAATCGTTGTAGTTCACGTTACCATTACTGTTAACAATCTGAACATAGGAAGTCATATAGCAAACAACCGTTAAGAATCATCTTGTTTTATCTTTGTTTCTCCAGGCTATTGTCATATATTTAATATCACATATCTTCTTCTGCCAATGTTCAACTGTATCAGATCCTATAAGATTTAGATTCATTGACAATTCAACATAACAAGATAATTTATCACATGAAGAAATAGATCTAGTTTGCAAATCTAATCTCTTCTGTTTTTCTGCATTTATTTGTATTCTATTTGCGCTCATCAGGAAATCATATATATTCATACATTCATTCTGAATTCTTTCTATAAGCGTTTTGTATTTTGCCGGATATCTCTTTTTATTCGCTGTCACGGAATATGTATATTGCATTAAGTCGATAGCTTTTGTAATAACTTCCATATAAATCACTCCAATCTTGCTGAGTTTTGCTCTTCGAATACTTACGAACAACGCTTACGCATTGTTCTGTCTTCATCTCCACAAAACGTTATCGACAAGATAAACAGATTTAAGATTCGGTGATAAAAAACGGACGAACTCCAAAACCGAACCAAAAGCAATCGTCGCAGTCCACGCGACCAATACTGCGAACAACCTGAACACAGGAAGAATCTTTTCTTGATTTCGTCTGATTTGGAGTTGACAGCCAGTGTGGATAATTGATTAGTGGAAGTTTTTCACCACATTTTCTGAATAAATCAAAAGTCGGAATAGACAATACATCATCTTTTACAACACCATAATCATTAAATCCATCCATACTAAGCAAGTTATTTTCAACTGGAGTAATACTATTTCCATATTTACATTTAATGTCTTTTGCAAGCTTGCACTCTTTAAGATATTTTCTTACAGAAGATTCTGCGTAATTATTATTGCTGCCAAAACTCATCCTCGTAAGAACTCCATACATAAAATGATATATCTTTCCATCCATTCGAATGTTTGTCCAATAATATCCAAATTCCTCTTTAAAGTGCTTGTTCATAAAATCTTTAACGGATTCTCTAAATTCATCTTCATATCTCTCTGGATCGTTACTATACCATTCTGGTACAATATCCTGATCGACTTTATAAGTCCACTTTGAAATATCAGAAGTGATAACATATTTCTCTGGCGGAATTAATTCTGCTCTCACAAATTTCTTAGAAGCATTAAATTCATTATCTTCTATATCCAATTTTTCAAGCAAACTTGAATGACTTTCATTCTCTAAGGGTGCAAGTTCCACCCTATTCTTAAAAATAATTCCACTTTTAAACTCACACATAATTTATTTCTCCTTTTCCTTATTTAGACAATTTTAATTTCTTCTCCAATCAGTTCTTCTAACTTTTCGCGCATCTCTTCTACGGTCATTTTCTTTAGTTTTTTTCGCTCCCAGATGAGTTCGAGGTTGTCATCATGCATGATACTGCTAATTTTTTCCATGCATTTAATCTTATATACCCTAACTATTTCTAAACCGCTTGCCACATTTTTTAAGTTTTCGTTATAGTCTCCCAAATCCGAATATCCATCTTCGCCAATCAAAAAGCCGCCTATAACAAGTCTTTTCCCGAAATAGTTATCATTATATTCGACCACCATTCCGTCTTTTAAATCTGACTTTGTAAATTTTTTCTGCATGTAATCACTCCATTCTAAAATTTTGTATTTATACTTCTCGGAGTAATCATAACTTTGATACCCACCATTTCCAGCGTAACACGTTTTATCCCTGTATACCTCATAGCGTGTATAACTCAAATAACTACACCCAGATGCCCATACCATGCCATGCTTATACATCTGTTTACAAAAGTCTATTGCTTCTTCCTCAGTCTTACAGTGCACCACAATCTTATTGTCTGTATCCTTAAATTCGTCCCAGTTAAATCTCATCTTTTTTTACCTCATTCTTCCTCTTTTATATATTTTGCTACAAACATCAATGCCCCAACTCCTAATACAAACCCGTAGAAAAATGCCTCTTCTCCAAGTTCATATAATCTGGCACCGGCTAAGCAGGATGTAATCAACCCACCAATTGACATTATGTTCCAAAAAGTTTTCTCCATATGTAATTCACCACCTTATCCTACAAGTTCATACTTGTTCCTTAAAAATTCACCAATATCATTTACCATGTATGTATAATTTTCTTTTTGATCTTTAATATATGTAGAATTTCTGTTAAAGAAACTTACCATCCACTCCGGAATTTCTAAATCTATGTTTGTTTCAAAGCTGTACGCAACAACAGCAAGTAAAGAATTCATGTTTTCTGGTTCGAGAAGTTTAGATGAGTTATCAACCTCTACTGTCCAGTCTTCCAACTGAATTTTATATAATTCGATGTCTTCATCAATCACATCTTCTTTAACATTTTCTTGGATAAATTCAAGAGCGTTCTGGTCTGAAGAAACATTATCTATTACATTATTCTCTCCCACTTCGACAAGACTTTCTTCATCTTCTTTAATATGTAAATACTCTTTCATGAGAGCAGTTAAGATGTTAATTTTCTCTTTTAAAATAGCCTTACCTTTTGTATGACGATCCTCATTTAATTTGTCAAATGTTACTCCATTTACATCTTTTTTATATAAAGACTTTTCAAATTCTTCTACAAAATCCTTAAACTTAATATCATCTAATCCAAATTTAGCAAACTCTTTAAACACAGGGATCCAAACAATAATATTTTTGGGCACAAACACTTCTGTGAAATTATCTTTGCACACAGATTCAATCCTGCTAAAATATTCATTTACAGTATCAAAGTGTTCTTCCGTTGCGTTCTCATTTAGATATTTGCTCATGTTCTTTATTGCACTTTTCCAGTTATCAAAGAAAAACGTTGTCATGACAGATTCACATACAAGTCTTTCTCTAATACCTTTCGATTGCTGCTTACCGGAACAAGACATACAATTTTTAAAGAATTTATTTTTTTCAGATATTGTCCTTATTTTTCTTGCATGTAAATCAATATAAGTAAATGCTTTCTGAGATGTATTCATTCCCAAATGATTGTTGTATCTTCTCACCAATTTACTAATCTGTGACATCGTACAATGCTGATGTATTGTAATGTCAATCTGATAATCATCAAACATTTTTTTCAATTCTGGCGGTAACATTTCATATGTTTTTCTTCTCAAATCATATTCAACAGATTCCCAAATAACTTTTCCGTATTCATCTTTACAGATTTTATTATTTTCATCTTTCTTTTTTCTCTGATATTGGATAATCGGATCTTCTAAAGTAGCTGTAATTTTATAGTTTTCATGCTTAAATTTAACCAACGCAGAACTTCTTTGCATTCCATCAACAATGTATTGCTGCACAACGTCTTCGTCCAAATCTTCTTCTCCTAAGATAATTGGTGGAATATAATCATCAGTTAATACAGTTTTGATTAACTCATTCACCATTCCATTTTCCCAACAAAACAGTCTTTGAACGTCCTGATTATCACTAATATCTTCTTCCACAATCTTCTCTAAATAAGAATCTAGCGATAATGTCTTTTTTCTAATTTTCTTTGCCATGATTATATTCCTCCAATTTTTTATTCGCACAATAACACTTTTACATTTTCATAAAGACGCATAGTCCCAAGTATATTGTCTTTATATTCTCTTTCTGTTATGTTTAATTCTTCAATAATTTCATCTTGAGTGTATCCATCGCATATGAGATCGACCGCCTTTTGTTGCTTATAAGATAAATTGCTCTTATACATTTCAATTTTATCTGTTGTGGGGTGAAGTCTATTTATAATTTCCCCTTCTAAATTAAATCCAGAAGAAATGCCTTCTTCCAACGTGTAATCTTCATCTGGATCAACTTTCATATGTATGGATATATCTGGAATAACTATAGGATTTCCGTCCTTATCTCTCATAATTTTTCCTTTACTATCTGTTACAAGATTACATCTTTTAAACCTTATACAATCTCTTTTCCACGTTTCTTTTCTTCTTACAAGGTTTCCATAGAAATATGTACTAAATTTACAATTTTTCGACTCATCATATGTATCCATACTCTTCAGAAGAATATCGACAGCTTTATCATAATAATCATCCCAATACATTTTCGGGATATTTGTTTTGGAAATGATTTTGTCGCATATTTTACGAATTTTTTTCATATCATTTCCGATATAGTCTTCGAGAATTTTATTCTTGTCCATCTTTATGACCTCTCATACAAAATATTTAGATATCTAATTTTTATATTCGCTTTTATGAATACAACATACACCACATCTGAATATTTGTCAATAAATATATTCACATATCTGAATATTCCTCCATTGACATATGAATATATAATGTTATAATCTAAATATTAGGAGGTGTAATATGTTTTCATACAAACCTTTGCTGAAGCTGCTTATTGATAACGACTTAAGCAAAACTCAATTTCGTTTAGAAACCGGAATAAGTATGGCTACATTAGCCAAGATTGGTAAAGATGAATATATTTCTATGTCCACTCTTGACACCATTTGCAAATATTTCGATTGTAAAATTGAGGATGTAGTCAAATTTATCAATGATGATAAGTAGTTTCATACAACCTGATTCTATTATTACTATGAATCAGGTTGTAATTCATCAAAGAAATCATCGTCTTCAATGATTCTTATCTCAAATCTTCTAGTACCAAGACGATTAAAAGTCTTTTCAATATTCTTAATCCCAATCGTACATTTTGTATTGTCCAGGACAGATTGAATAATTACCAACTCATCTTTAATCTGTCTTCGTTTTTCAAGAATTTCTTTTTCCAACTTATATAATTTGTATCCATCACAACCTGACTTCCATTTTTCTAATTCAATCTGATGCATACAGTTTGACAATTCACGATCAACATTTGCCAATTTTTTATGTAATACTGCTCTTCTTCTCGTAGCGTCTTCCACAAATTCGCTACACTGTCTTGATTTTTCGATCCACTGTACAACCTCGTCGCACGGTATGTACGAATCTTTTCTTATGTATTTCTTCTCTTCTGATTGCACATTATCTGTTTTTGTTTTGTTCTGAGGAACTTCCTGTTCAGATTGTGGAACAGGTTTTACTTTAAAATGAAAGTTCTTCAATACTTTTGGAAGATTCTTTAGAATATTATCCGCCTTATCCTTTTCAAATACTTGAGCGTTGCGTTTAGAACAAGTTACAGGAGAACCATCAGAACTTAACCTAATGTACAATTTGTCGTTCGTCACGACATAATTCATTTCAACCACCCTTTCTTTTTTACTTTTCATTGCGTTATTCACTGTTCATTTCACTCCTATTTAAAAAATTGCATCAGAAATAAACGTTTAGAAACTTGTCCACACGAATAAAAAGTAAATTTCAATATTCATTTTTCCAATATTTGGAATTTTTAGCTGATACGCTTGACTACTTTGAAAAAAATATGTATTATACTAGTAGGGATAGCGTAAGCTGTTCTTAGCACTCCCATTTCGGGAAATGCGTTTTTTGGTTTTAGAAGAGTCGGAACCGGAGGTGTTGGCGCACCTGTGATGGATTTCCGTCTCTTCTTTTTATTATGTTTACAAAAAGTATATTAACACGAACACTTGTTCTTGTCAATAGTTGACAGAACGTTTGTTCGATTTTTTGTTCTTTTCTGTTCTTCTGTATCCGGGAAAGGATCATGAACTAATATTGTACTCATAGTTCCGATAGGTTTTATGTTCATCAAATCTAATTGTTTTTCAGAAAACACTCTTAGCTGGTTCAAAAAGTCATCACAAATTTTTGCTATTGTTTCAGATCGCTCGATAATATCCTTGCATTCCTGAAAAGTTTTTCTTTCAAAACCTACCACCTCATTATTTTCAAGGTCTTGTTCTGCAACTAAAACTTTTTTCCCTTTACAGTGCTTAACAGCTTCTTCAATGTCCATCAATACATATCTCATGCCACATCATCTCCCCACATAAAATTTGCGTCACATGCAATCTTTATTGCACGTTTATCGTCCATAGATGTTATCTTTCCAAGGTATTTTTCTATTCTTAATTCTGAAATATTTCTTATGCATTCGCACAAAACAATAGAATCTTTTGCCAACCCTGTACCTCTTCCCTTTTTGATAAGAGTATGCGTAGGTTGGTTTATCTTTTTTAATTTTGTACTAAATGGTATAACGATGGTTGTTGCAGCGAAATGATTTCCTATATCATTCTGTACAATAATTGCTGGTCTTTTCCCGCCTTGTTCACTTCCTATAGTGTTATCTCCAAAGTCAACCATTACAATATCAAATTTTTCAAATTTAATTTTCATAATTACGCATCCTCCTTTCTCCTAATCTATGTACTTCTCTCTTTCGATATCATAAGTATATACTCTTCACAGTATATTGTCAAGAGTATATTCAATAAAATATATTTATTTTTTAAAGAATATATGCTAAACTATATACTGTAAACAATATATAACGAACAGGTGGTGAATACATGCGCTTAGATATTAAAGATCTGGTAGATAAAAAATTTCAGAATAAAAATCAATTTGCAAAAGCGATCGGGGTCGGGTATCCTGCGGCATGTAAACTTTACGATGGAGATACAAGCAAAATAAATTTTGACACACTAGAAAGAATATGTATCGCACTAGAATGTACTCCAACTGATTTATTCAAATCTGAGGATCCAGCGTTAAATAGACTTCTTTTATATTATTGCAAGTTACATGAATCCAATGAAAAAGACGATACAGAATAAGTATCGTCTTACATATATTTATTACATCTTTATTATTTCTTTAGCTTTTCTAGCTGCTATATCCCAGTTTACTTCTATCCCGGAACCAATGCTATACCATGTATCTTGGCTTTCACTGTACTGCAACACATTCCAACACCATAAGTTTGACTTTTCTTTGTGCGGTTCTAAAACTACTTTTCTCATAACATTTACACCTCCCAGATGAAAGTTAAATTTCAACTATTAAATCACTTCGCATAATAATGATTTAGTTTTACCCTGTAAATATTCAAGTACATCCATTCGCCCACCATACCTGCAATGAATTTCAAATAGCTTCTCTTGATCATGTAACCATCTTGCTGCGGCGTATCTATGCCATCCATCTACTATTACTGGTTGTGGTAAAATATATCCATTGCTGCATTCGTTATCAATTTCTATATCTCTAATCTCATTAGGATGCTTGATAAAATACAGAATTCTTCCAATATGCCAATCTCTTGAACGCATTTCAAGAACAGGATGATTCCATACATCACCATAAGGATCTGGGATTTCTGTTAGCCCATTATGTAACGCAATTGATATATCATCTAAAGTAATTACTCCAGTATCATCCCATTCCCAGTGTTCCGTAGGAAGAAACTCTGTTAATTTATCAATTCTAATAATATCTCCTCTATATTCCTCTTCCAATGTTTCAAAAATCACTATATCACCTTCTTTAAGAACACCTATAAAACCTACATTTCTTTTACTTTAATAAACATCTTTTTCGGAAGTATTTTATCACAGTTTATGCACCTTCGCCTTTTACTACAAAATTCTGTAACATCCTCAGTGGCTCCACATGGCTCATTATTGTAATTAAAAAACAAATCTCTAATTACTCTTTCTGTTACATAGTATCCCTTTTCTGAACCACAAAACGGGCATATTTTTTGTTCCTTCATAATTCCCCTCGCTTGAAATCAATCATTTATTCTCTTCAAAATTCCATACCGTTTCTTGAACATCCCAACATATTCTGGAAAATATTCAAACCAATCATAATTCACTTCTTTGATTTGATTCAATCCAATTTTTCTTACAGCTTCTAATGCAGCGTCTTTCTGGTTGATTCTTTTCCCAAAGCAAGTCTGGCAATTAGAACCTTCTATTGTTTCATACGAGTTAAATGTCTTATTGAAATCCATCAATGGATGAAGAGATACTGGTTTATTATTCACATTATTTACCAGAACTCCCCAGTTTCCCCAGTGACGATCAGTGTTTCCCACAAGGTAATCAATAATGTTCATCATGTAGTAATCATGCTTATCAAGTGCTAAAATATATTTTCGGATATTTCGGTCATGATTTTGCGAATACACTTCAAATGCTTCCATAGACACAATGGAAAAGTCCTTTGATGTGATATTTTCACTTATAGTTACCGGTTCTTCAGCAAATACACTTCTGTTGTATATGACCTGCTTTACATCAAAACACTGACAAATTTTACTTGATAGAAGTTCCTTCTCAACAACTTCTATTCCTCCGTCTTTCAACAGAGAAAATCCTTTTTCTGTCCGTTTCCAGGCTTTTGGGAAAACACCATTTGTAGACAAATCTTTTGCCAGATCTTCATTATTGACTGTATATTGTTTTCCACGTAGGGCAATATCAATAAATATGTTTTCCAAGTGGTTGTCATACAAATTCACTTCAGAAAATGTTATCTTTTCACCTTTATTTCTTACCCAGAAAACATCTGTCAATGATGTACACCTATATGATAACGCCACTTTTGCTCTATCCTTGTCCGTTACAGCCTGATTCATTCCTATACTGTTCAAAATTTCTTTAGCGTATTTTCTATCCAATGTGAGAACTCTTGTTGCACACCAATAATTGAAATTTGTAATATTATTAACAAGAGTATCAACATCTTCTTCTTCTTCAAGATATAGGTTATACGGCATAAAACTTTTGTAATACACCTTACATCTTCCAGAAGAATCAATTCTTGCAACTCTTCTATCTTTATGCATAATTTCAAAAATATCGCTGTTCATATTATACATTCCTTTTCAAAATTTCCGTTACCTGCTGCGTAGTAATTCCATATATTTTTGCAACTTTTTTCTTGTCTTTGTATTTTTCATATTCTTCTATAATGTCATTCTCTGTCCAGTTCTGTTCAATCGGCTCATTCATAAAGTTTTCCATCATGGTTTCTCCAATTTTCCAATTTTCCAAAATACTCTCTACGGAATCATACGGACAAAACAACTTCCCGCTTCTCAACATAATTACATCAACCTTTTTCTTATCTCTGTAGATTTTCGTAAGTTCTGTGCTTATCTCATATGTTTGTCCTGTGCGAAACCCCATACTTCCGTCTCTACCAATATATTTTCCTCTCAATATCGTACCTCCATTACATATTATTTTAACACATATTACAAATCAAGTACAGCATCTGCTATAGTAGATTCATCCATGTGTACATAATATCTTGCTGCTGTTTCCAAATTCTTGTGCCTTAATTGTCTTTGAACAAGAACAATATCTTTTGTTTCTTCATACAATTTACTTCCAACCCAATGTCTTAACATATGTGGGTAAATTTCGCCTTCCGAATATAAATTAAAAAATCCTGTAATTGCGCCTTTACTTAATCTGTTATTTTCATTTGATAAAAACAATGCGTTATCTTTAATTTCTCTCTCTGTTACGAAAAAAGTTCTAATTTTCAAATACTCCTCAATATTCATTCTAGCCTGTTCAGACATATAAACTTTGTCATATTCTTGTATATTTCCCTTTCCAAGAATCATCATATACGGTCTTTTTTCTTCGTGTAGATGTAAATCGGAAATATCCATATTTATTAGTTCTTCTGAACGAATACCACTTCCTTTTATAAGTTGAACAATGGCAATATTTCTAATAATATTAAATTCATTTTTATTTCCATCTGTGATATTTACTAAGAATTTTTCCACTTGCTCATCTGTAGGGATTTCTACTTCTTTATATCTTTTTTCAGATTTATATAGATTGCCAGGTATATGTGAAATCACATTATCATCGACATATTTATTTTGTCGTAAATAATTCCAAAAAGCACTGAATACATTCTTCTTTGTATTGATAGAATCCAGTGAATTTGTTCTTCCTAAAAATCCATTTTTTAATTCGTTAAGATATTTAATAAGATTATTACTAGTAATAATCTGCATATCTGTTTCATTGATTTCTGCTATGCTTTGTTTATTTATATATTTATTATTGATCATCCAATTAAGCATATCTCTAATATATATCCAATTAACTCTCTTTGTAGCCGCTGATTTATATCTATCAAAAAAATCTGATATAAAATCAGGAATATCTTTTAATTCTTTTGCAAGTTTTTGTTCTATTTTTCTTTGTTTTTCAATTTTATAACACATATAATATTCTCCTAAAATCCCAATGCTTCTGCAATATCTATTTTCTTTTGTAAATATTCTAATGCAGACAATCGTTCTGCAAATTCTTTTGATTCTTTTCCATGAAAATAACTAATCTCCCACAATTCTCCATCATCTGTTCTATAATATTTCTGTTCTTGTGGCTTATTATTCCGAGTAAGGTATTCATATACATTTCGACAATACAATTTTTCATATTCTCCTAATAGAATATCTTCTCTTTTAATTTCCTTCACATTTAATACCTTCTTTCTTTAAAATCGTGTTACATGTAATAAACCTTCGGCTTTCATTTCTGTAGCGAATTCAAAATCAACGTTGCAAATGTTGTAACTGTTATACATGGAGTTCTCCATATTCTTTATTCCCCTTTTTACTCTTTTACTTTGTTCTTTGAACAAATATTCCATGCTATCCTTTTCTCTTCTCATAATATTCCTCCTGTTTTTGCAATAAAAAAACAATCAGATATCCCCGATTGTTTTAATTGATTAGCTTTCTTTTCTTATATACACTACAAAAGTCACCAGGACAATTTCTGATGACTTCTAACTATACATACACTATCTTCCTTTTTTTGCTTTCTTCCATTCATATTCCCATCGTTCATCTTCTGACATTTTACTTGTCTTATGATCTTCCGCCAATGTAAACAAACCTCCAATAACAAGAACAATCAACCCAAAAATAATTCCACCCATAATGTTTACCTCCAAATATTTTTTACTTTAAACTATCACTGAGATTTTCCAAAACGCACATAGCATCAATAAAAATATTCCTCCAATTAACGCTCCCATATGCATATCCCCACCCTTCATTATCCATTATATATGTAAGCACACTTATGTGCAACACCACTCTGCGTTCTTCCTAACTCTTTTGCAACTTCTCTATAAGACATTCCTCTACGCAACATGGATTTTGCATAGTTTATTTCCATATCTGTCCAGTATTTTCCTTTGTTTGGTCTGTCATATGAGAATTTTTCACACCTTACCCACGCCGGTTCCAAAGCCAATGTCATACAATTATACCTAGACCAGTTGATAATATCCTTATGCTGTTCAGCCCATTTCCAAAAATTTTCAAGATCAATCATATATTTTGTGCAGCACGAACATTTAAATTTCCGACATGGAAGATCATATTGATTTATCCACTTCATGACTACCTTATGAGTAACATTGAAACACTCAGCAAGTTTATTCACGCTTAAAACATCATGCACCTTGCTCAAGCCCATATCCAAAGCCTTTTTTACAACTGCACGTTCTGTTCTATTAAGTCTTTTTGCTGTAATTGACACAGCCTGATTCAAATATTTCGATTCCAAATACCTAATCTCTCTGTCTGTCCATCTTTGAGCCATATTTACACAATCTCCCTAGGAATATAATCTACAAGGTAATCTTCTTGTCTCTCTTTGAAACGTATTTTTAAATATCCAACATAGTGGAATTTAATTCCATTCTCTTCGAGCAATCCCTTAAAAATATCTCCAATAGGTTCACATACATCTGTACATGAATTAAACTTTCTAGTTGCTTCTCCGGCAAGACTCTCCACCTCTCTCTGTCTATCTAATGGAATCTGATATACTTCTGGTCTTGCTCCGTAACCTTCTTTGTATTCATTGTTATAGGTTCCATCAAAATCCAATACAAATAATGTCCACATCATAATTTCTTACTCCTTTATTTCCTGCTGCCAATTCTTTTAATATTGTCATTTCTCTCTCAAAAGAAATGTGAAATTCATTATTTATATAATGGTTCTCCACAGTACGGACAAAATTTCCAGCCTTTTTCTTCAACATCATTAAATTCCTTTTGTCCTTCCCAACCTTGTGTTCCTAAGTTTTTACCACAAGAAGAACAATGCATTGTCTGAATTCCTCTTTCTTTACTTGCAAATCCACCACCAGGCTTAAGCATATAATTCACTCCTTTTTCTGTTAAAATGCGACTTTCATTGTGTCATTCGTTTAATCTTTTGCCAATCAATCTGTTCAAATAATGTCTGATTGAACTCCGTCAATTCTTCTGCTCTTTCGCATTGCTCACAGTAATCATCAATATTATCAAAATAATTATCTTCTGTTTCCAAATACCAATCTTCATAGTCTGCAATCTCTGGATTGTAAACTTGCAAACCACCAGTATTGCAATAATCTGGTTTAATATTATTCTGCAACTGGAAAGCGTCATATGCAGCAAGAATATCCATTACTTTCTTTCCTTCTTCTACACTCTTTACCGGAATGTAAAATGCGTCACTTAATCCTACTTGCGGAATCCACCACACTCTTAATTTTTCTTTCATAGTTTTTATTTCCTTTCCTACGCTTCATAATCAAATTCTTCAAACCCACCATTATCTTCCACATAAACCTTGTACCCACTTATCCATGGGTCTTTACAATCTCTAAAATTGTTTGGATGATATGTGTTATTTTTATCATCTTCTATCTCACATTCATAGTGTGCAAATATCATATTAATAAGATTTTCCATTGATGTTTTTGGTTCATATCCATGTTCTCTGATCCACGCTGCCATTGTGTCATAATCACACCATTTTTCTTCTGGATATGTAGAATAATCTTCTTCCTCATGCCATCTTCCATATGTATCTACCATAGTTATTTACACCTCTTTCCATAAGAAATACGAGTTTCAAAGAAAATCCATCAACTGATTTTCTAACATTTCTTCCAATTCATCATCTACACTACAATTATGGTCACATTCTGGATTGCAGCAAACACACCGTACTTCTGGATAATGTTTGCATTGTCCTGTTTTATTAATATTCTTTCTATAACTTTTTCCATCTTTTTCGATTATTTGAAAAGCCATATTAAAACCACCTTAGATAAATTTCCGATTCTATTCTTCTATAATCAATTTCTTTCCGCATATCGGACAAAATTTTACTTTATACATATCAATTCCAAAATCATATCCACAACATGTAGCCACTCCATCAATCAAGTATGACTCATTTATTTCTTCTACTTCACACCATGAATCCGTACAATTATATGGTGACTCCCTACGTCCTTTCATAATATCATCTTTTACAATTTCTTCCGCTTCTTCTTTACTATTTGCTTCTACTTCATATGTTTTGCCATATGTTTCATAATAATCTACAATATATTTTGCCATAATCATTTTCTCCTACAATCCCATCAAATCTTTTACAACACTTACACCATAACTTTCCTCAAACCAATCACAGATTGACGTTCTATGCCATCCTGCTGCGAATCCATTCCACTCTTCCTCAATACATTCTGTATTAGGGTTCATCGGAACATTGCCAAAATCTAACCATAAATCCTTAATATATTGTGCGCGTCTATACTCATAACTATCATTCATACCACGATCAACAATACATGCTAAATCATCATCTGTGATCAAGAATTTCCGTTCTGTGCAATAGTCCATTATCGCATTGTATTCCTTGTCACAAAATTCTGTATCATCTTCAATTTGATCAATTTTCAGTTCTTTTAGATATTCTCTTAATGACATACTATTTTCCCTCTTTCCAATGTTCCATATCTTCATTTTTCAATGCGATCATTTCCAACATTTGCAGCGTACTGAAACATTCATTTTGTTTTAAAATTTCCAGTTCTTCTGTGATACACTTTACTTCTTCATCTTTGTATTCTAAAGAGTCCGCATAATCCATATCTAAAGACAGATTATATAATATTTTCGCAATTTTCTGTAAATCCATAATATACCATCCTTCCTCTTATGAAAGCATTCTTTCGTTCTGTTAAATAAATTCAATTTCCCATATAGCATTTTCACGAAAATACTGTTTGCAAAGTCCGTTTTCAAATTTCCAGTCGGATGCTTTTCCATATTTAATCCAACTTCCTTTCCCATTGTTGGCTAATGTAATTTTGCTATCTGGTTTTTCATCTTCGATACTGTAAAACCCGTTTGTCTGTACTACATTCGGCTTTCTAATCTGCCCCTCATATTCTGATCTGATATAGTGTTTTCTAATAATAAATTTACGTCCCTCTTTGATTACTCTTTTTAACTGTGCTAAATTTTTAATTTCCATGTTTATTTCCTCCCAATAACTAATCCCTGTTACAATAATCTAAAAAAGCGCCTATTGTTTCTTCTGCTTCGCACCTAGTCAAATATCTTCGCTTTTTACTTTTCTTTCTATGTAATGGTAATCCACACATCTTGCGTTCATTATTTCTTAATAACATTTTGTCCGTTTTTTGTTTCTTCCTGGTATTTATGTTCATACTCATTTCACCTCTTAAAATCGTGCTTTTATCTATCGATAAGTTTAACTCTATCATCTTCTTCGATCATACAACTTGAACATTTTATATTTCCATAAAAATCTCTCGTGTCTTTCCCATCCATATACCCCAATTCGCATCTTGCCTCCATACCTTTTTCATTCATGCAGCTATATGGTTTCTGTGAAAAACAAGGACATTCTTTGCATTTTTCTGGATAGCGTTCCATTTCATATGTAACTTTTTTAGTATATTTAATTTTACTCATAGTATTTTCCTCCATTTAAAATTATCTCTTATTCATTTATCAGTTCAAAACCATAGTTACAAAATCCAGTAACATCAGAAATATAATCAGAAATTTCTTCATAATAATCTTCTATGTCAAAATCTTCATCTATAAAATGTTCTGGAATTTCTATCTCTTTAGGTAATTCCTGTAATAACTCTAAATCTCCGTCTGTATCCCATTTAATATTAACTGCTTTCATCTTAATTTCCTCCTAATAAAATTATCTTTTCATGTAATTATTTTAAAGAAATTTTCCACCCTATTCCCTTTTCTTCAATCTTAAATCCATGTTTTTCAAAGATATTCTTGACATCACCACAAATTGATACTGTGCTATGTGTAATATCTCTAATAATAGAGTTGTAACAATGTACTAATTCTTCTGCCGAATATGGTACGAGATTATATTTTTTTAATTTCCCATTGTCATAAACTTCTTCCAATATTCTTCTTATTTTTAATAATTTATTCTGTTCTGTTTTAGTAAACATAACTATTTCCTCCCGATAAAATCATTATTTGTTTCCATAACATACGGAACAGCAAAAAGCTGTTCCTGACTGTTCCAAAGTTCTACGTTATTCAACTGATACACAGATTGAAGAGTCTAAAGAGCAAAACGGACGAACCCCAAAAACGCCCCAACCGCAACCGCCGTAGTTCACGCGACCATAACTGCTAACAACCTGAACACAGGAAGCCGAGCATCCTTCATTTGTACTGTCTGGTGTATCTAACCAAAACGGTTTTTCATTTTCTGTCCTAAACATACCATTCTTCCTGGCTTTTCTGTAATCATCAAAAGTTCCTAAATGCACCTTACAATCACATGTTCCGTAAGTGTGCAACCCATCCATAGATAGTAAATCAACTGTATCAATCAATACATTTTCTTTTCCAAACCCTTTATAGATATCAGTCAGAATATCCCCATTTTCATCATTCAACACATTCTTGATTTCAGAAGTTCTAAAATCATTTAATTCACTGTCGAATCTATAAGTTTTTTCAAGAAGTTCTTTTTTCCAAACTTTGGTTCTATTGTTCTCAATATCCTGTTCCACCACATACCATTCATTTCCAATGTCGTCTACAATCACGTTTCCAACCTTGCATTCATAAAGTTGTTTGCTCTGTCTTATTCCTAAAGATTTCCTTAATTCTTCCGTTAATTCGATCACCAGGTTATTTCCTTCTACTTTTACATTTGTCTTATTTACTTCGATATTCATAATATTTTCCTCTACTTTCTTTCTAATAATTCTTACTTACAAAATGGTTTCCAGTACACGATCAGCGCCACACCTAATACAGTAATATATACTTTTGCATCCGTTTCTGTCATAAACAACGCGATAAGAAGCAAAATCAATCCAGAGAACTTTTGAAAGTTCAGTCTGCGCTTCCACCGTTTAAACTTCTGGCTCGTAGCAGCTATAACATATCCTTCTAACCATTCTTTATTATGTTTCTTCCATTCTTTTTCCGTCATAACTGTTTCAATCACATTCATTTCTTATTTCCTCCATTCCTCATATACTTGTTCACTACGTTGTTATACTCCCATTTTTCCACCACTGATACACCGCCTTTTGTTCTTACAGTGCAATACTTCTTTCCGCAAATTGTAAATTCGCTCAAAATCTCCATTGTATTATTCTCCTTTTGTTGTTGTGTTTATTTGTTGTATTTTTTATTTCCCTGAAATCATTCTGCAAGCTGTGACACTCACAGAACGTAATATGTAAGTTTTTCTTATGCAGTCTTTGCTACTGCTTTTCTTGATGTTCTTTTTCGTGTTGTCTTAGACTCAATTCCCGGAATATCAATATTCCTTTCGATCACACCGGAAAGGAAATCGAATAATGAATCTTGCCACTTCTCTGATAAATTATCATTAAAATATTTACTTCCTTTACAGTTATTCAACAGAACCCTTTCCATGTCTGTCTCTCTTCCAGAGTAGTAGGCATATAATTTTCTAAATACTCTTAATACTTTCGCGCTGAATGCCTTTCCTTCGCGATAAGTTTTACCTCCGTTCCATTGTAGTTTTACGATAAGTTGTAAAATTCTGTCTAATAAATCCGGACAAACTCTCGACATCTTTGCACCGTCAGAGACAGAAGTTAAAATACCAATAGGATTTTTTACTGGGTTCCTGTCTCCCTTAACAGCAATGTGGTTTCTGTCACAGATAGATTTTAATGTAACATATTCTTCTTTTTTAGCTACAAGCGCCGCACTGTAGATATCGACAGGAGTCATGGTTTTTCGATCGTCTTGCTGTGACAAGAATAAGTCAACCGCTTCTGCTTCTGTAATTCCGATCAATACTTCAACCTGAATCAATTTCATGTTTCCAAAATAAGCGCCAATGATTCTGTGCATACCGTCAACAACATAAAATTTATCATTCTTGCACATAATCTTAGGCAAATCCCACTTATAAGAGCTAAATTCAGATCCGATTTTCTTTGCAATAGATACCCTTAATTCTCTTTGCCAATCTGGAACATGAATAAGCAATGGATTAATGCTGATAATTGCCTTTTCTCTTCCATCATGTTTCGATCTTGCTTCTTCCATCTTGTCAGATACGATCATTCTTTCTCCAACTTCAATGATATTGTTTAGCATTCTTGCTTCATTCATCATTGTTTCCACTTCCATAGGTTCAAGTTTTCCGTTTCTACTCATTTTTCTAATCTCCTTTAATATGTAAAGTTTTCTATAATAAAAAGCACCTGTATAATTACAAGTGCTTTCTATACGTATACATCTATGTTGCATTGTCGTTCTTCATTTTCGATATGAACATCTATCCATGTTCTACCGCGTCTGTATGAACTGCTTCCCAAAATATCCAGTGTTACGAGAGGATTCTCACGAATCTGCTCACACTCTTCATTCGTTAGTATATTCTTATCCAAGGCTTCCAATTCCTCAAACGTATAATCTGCTAAAGATTTTCCTACTGTTATCATAATCATGACCCCTTTCCTTTTGCTTCGTTCCACTTCTTTCAACCGAGATCAGCTCAATCTGGCGTTTCCTCTGTGTGATATTAATTAACTGTATCTGATGTTTGTTATAAAAATTTTCCATCATGTCTCTTCCTATTCCATTCTTTCCGCTTTCGTATTTATTGTATATGGCTCTTTGCTGATTATCCAATCACCTACAGATAGATATACTTTTTCATTACCGTACCAGGTTTCCCAACCTTTTATATCATTTACATTGATATATCCGCTATCCGGTGTAACGTCTGTTTCGATGTAATAGCCAGTTCCATCCGAAAAGTTTGACTTAAGCACCTCTGTTCCTATAGTAACGCTTTCGATTTCTTCTGTGTCAATATATGTTTCCGGCATTTCTGCGACTGTTTCCTGAGCTTGTTTCGGTGTGTTTTCAACCGAGTTTCTTCCTATTATAAATGTTGTAAAAGAAATAATTGCAACAGCACCGATATATAATATTTTCCGCTTCATCATTCAAACCTCTTTCTATAAATCCCTTACGTTTCCGACTACTTCCCAATCTGTTAAAGCATATGTTGTATTTAGCTTTCCCAGTGGCAGCCGTTCAATGTTTCCATTTCCTGTATTGTATATGTATCTGTGCATCTTTGTATCAACGATCGATTCAGTTATAACACGTTTTAAAAACTGTTTTGTCATGGTTTATTTCTCCTTTCTATGCGTAAATTTTCCCATTTCACCTGTTTTATAATCCTTATATAGATAACAACTGGATTCTTAAAACAGTTTTCCAAATCATCAATATACCTACTGTCAAAGCAACCATATTTTGATTTTGTAATTTTTACATTTTTATTATCTTCAAGAGTTTCTTTTAGTTCCTCTTCTTTTAAATCCTGCCAACCTTCAAAAATCATCATAGAACAGTTATAGATGAGTTTTCTATATTTTGTTCTTTTGCGGTATGGTGTAAAAATCATTTCCATAACATCGCTATATTGCGCATATGTTGTTGTTCTCATACTATGAAAAGTGATTTTCTGAGCTACTGGGAAACCGAATTCGTTCAGATATACAAGTGTATACTTCTTTCCCGGCTGTAATTTGTTATAAAGGGCACATTGTAACGGCTCCGTATATTTTAAAAGCAGATTGTCAAATACTTTGATCGCTTCTATTTCCGTTGATACAGTCCTGCTTTCTAATTCTTCTCCATTTTCATACATTGCCATGATTTCAAATTCTCCGAAAATCTCACAGGCATCAATAATGATTTTCTTTCCCATCGTATACCCGCCTTTTAACTCTTCGTGTTTGATTGTTCTTTTTAACATTCTATTTTCCTCCTATTTTACTTGTGTATGCTTTTCCACTTATAAAAAAAGACAATGTTCAAATTAGAATTAAAACTATACTCTAAATGATCCATATTGCCCACTTTTATAAGCGGAAAATCTCCGCTATTATTATATTAGATTTATCAATCTTACTGAATGGTAATCAGATGTATTCATGATTTTTCTAAAACCATTTTCTTTCATTCAGGTTTCAAAAACGTTTTTGGACGTTTTAAATTTTGTTGTTCCAAAAAACGGGAATGGATTATAACCGCTTATCTCTATCCATTCTTCTATATTTGTGCTTTTAATCCACACATTAGTAATTTTTCCATCCTTAATCCATTTTGCCTGTTTAATTGTCATTATCTTTTCCTCCTAATATGTAATAATTCTATTTAAAAAGTAGAAAAACTTATACTTCTACTGTAAAAATCCTTCCTTTATCCCAATTTGCTTTTTGTAAAGCCTGATCAGATACAGATATTCTTACTTCTAATTCGCCATTATTATTGATATAATATCTAGTATTATCATATTTTTGATTGAACAATTTTGAAAAATATTTCTTCATGTCCTCTACTTTTTCAATTCTTTTTTCCGTCAATTCCTTGTTATAGTTAAATTCATCACCGTAATTATATCCTGCAAATGTATCTCGTTTCCCATCTGAAAAGACTCTGAACCCCGCTAAATTATCAAGCACAACTATTTCTTCAAAATCAGCGTTGCAATATTTATTAACAAAATTTAAAATATTTTCTTTTGTGTATTTTACTTTTTCGATGTCGGAATTTCTTTCGCATTCTAATCTTGATTTATTACAATCATCAATTTTCGGATCATTTGTAATATAATAACAAAAATCGCAAGTCAAGTAACCATCTTCTGAAATTGTTTTCGGATGCTTTAGTTTTCTTCCGTTCTTACCATATTCAATAACCGTACGCTTGTAACCACTTATAAATTCAATATAAACTTTTTCCCCTTCGTTATTAGTAAAAGCTGTTCTAATTCTACAATTTTCAACGTCATTACATGGCACACATCCAGCACCTTCAAAATATAAAACTTTACTCATTTTCTTTTTCCTCCTTGTTTAATAAGTGTGTAAATTCTCTATAACAAAGATACACCATAAGTTCTTCACATTTCGACTCGGTGTATTTAAAACTTTCTTCTTCCGTTTCTTCAAGCCATTCTTTCAAATAAAATCTTGCTGTAGAATATTTTGTGTCTTTCCATGAATAATAGATGTCAGCTCCAAAACCTCCCAAGCCTTGATGGAAGTCTTTGAACATTTCAAAATCATTGCTATAAGATTGATAGAATTTTTCTGATTGAATGATATTATAATACGCCCTCATTGGCTTTTCGGTTTGTATTTTTCTTTCTTCTAAAACAATATCAATACTTTCTTTTAAGTAATTTCTTATTCTTTCTTTTACGATTTTGCTATTTGTTTTCAGCATAATTTCCACCTTTTAACCTTTCTTTTCTTATTCTCTTTCTCGTTTCTTTTTCGTGTTTTAAGCACTAGAAAAGACACAAGATTTTTCTTGTGCCTTTGTACTATTTAAAACTACTCAATTACAACTTTGATTGGGTCGCATAACTTTCCACGTTCTTCAAGTTCGTTTCCGCTTAGATCTCCGTCTTTTGCGTAATCAAAATCTTTAATCACAAAAGCACTATATGCTTGCACATGTTGAATTAAGTGTGGTGGTAATGTACCAACAACATAACATCCTTCAATGTCTTCTTTTGTCACGTTCCCTGTTAAAATTTCCGCATCCGGAAAAGTATCTTTTAACAGTCCGATTGTTCCAGGATGCCTTGAGACAATAAGGCGTTTATCGCCTATGCTCATTGTTTTGCATACAACAACATGATTCACTTCTAAGTCTGCCTGTTCTACATCTTCCGACGTGTTAAAAACAGAATTTCTAGGAAGAACAGGTGCATAGTATTCTTTGATTCCCATTTCCGCCATCAAAGCTGGAGAAAGTGTGGAGACAACTATTTCTTCGCCGTTTTTGTCGGCGTTGATTTCGCAATAATTTACTATTGCTTTAAATCCGTACCCCTTTACATTGTTACTTTTTACTAATTCATTCAATTTTTTCATTTTTAAAATTCTCCTTTTCTTTTTTATTTATCTGTTCTCTGCCTTTTTCATAGCGACTTGAAACGCTCGCCGTGGCAGCAGTGCCGGAAGGTCTTCCGGCTTGCCATTACTCTACGTTGTCGTAAATTCTTTCAAGTGTTCTTATTGGCTTTTTTTCAAGTTCTTCTCGTGTGAACTGGTTCCGTGTCTGAAATTCTAAAATGCCATTTATCAGCATTTCTCTATAATCTTTGTTTGTCATATCGTCACGCCGATAGGTCAGCGTTTTGTTATTTATTCTGCATACGTATAAGCATCATGTGCATTTCTATATTTGATACAGGTAGATGCGTCCGGTTCGTCAAAGAAAACTACTCTTCTATTCAACCATCCGTATTTTGTTCCGAGTACAAGGTTGATGCCGTCAAGCATTGACTTCGCTTTGTCAAAATCCTCCTGTGCTATTTTGTTTAACTCGCTAATCATTGATTTTTTCATTTTCATTTCCTCGCTTTCGTTTGTCTGTGAATAATTAAGCCATTTTTGAGCATGTCAAAAAACCATTCAGAAAAATCTTTATATTCTGTTTTGTCGATGATATTTAGATAGACTTCTTTTAATTGATTTTCTGTGAATGTTTTATCCATAATGTTTGGGAGTGATTCTCGGCTATCTTCTGAAAAGTAATATTTGTTCATCATTGTTTCACGTCTCCTTTCTATTGTTTATTCTCTTTTTAGTCTCATTTATACAAGCCATATGCGAAAACATTAGAAATAAAGTTGTTTCTACTACTTTCGTACTCGGTACTAGCTTTCTGATTTTGCCCGAAACAGATCTTTTTTTTGCTTGTTCTCTATGACTTGCATAATCAAACTAAAAATGAGAGTTGCGCTTTCATCGGGTTAGTTGGCGCTCCCACCGCTCCGGCTCTCTCGTTCCGGCTTATTTGTTTTCAGTACTCTTTATAATACTTTAGGAAGTTACCGGCTTTTTAACACTCCTTAAAGTGAACCGGTTTCGCTCATTATGTTTGCTCCCTGCCTGCATTTTCTACCCCGTTCTACGTAGGCTGACGGCTTTTAACTTTTTCGGTTGTTCTCATACCGTGTATAATCTGTTTTAAAAAGGAGATATACAAGCTCCTTCATGTCAGCACAACTATGAGGCATTGCTGATCTTGAGCCTTTCGGAAGTGTTAGCCGTTCCGATGCTTTTGCAATTCCTAGTTATTTTTGTGTGTACTCCTTGCCACCGGCACACGTCTTTCACATTGTTTTTCTTCCTGGAAAATCTTAATGCGGAAGTATTGCACTTGATAGGACTTATTCTTGTCGTGCCTATACAAGGTTTTAATTTTTGTTATTCCGTCCTATAATTGAAAAGGACTTGCCGACTTGACAAGTCCTGATTTACAAGTTACAATAATTTATGAGTTGTCGTGTATATATTCTTTTGCTTCTTGTTCCGTTGGACACTTTACAAGTTGCTTGTGATCGGAATTGTACACGACTGTTTCATTGTCGTATGTTATATAGTACATACGTTTTCACCTCCTTTCTTTTGGAAGTGAAAAATTATTTTTTAATTTGTTTATTTCTAAAGTCATTATGACTTTCTGCGGATGTATCACTTTCTTTCCATTATGTGATGTTTAAGCCGTTCCGCAGTACGCTGTTCCTTTGCTGGATTCTCTCAGCGGGGAGTATATAAACTGCACAATCAAACAATAATAAATTTTATTCCTGTCTGTATCTACAATATATACCCTTATCAACTACCCCAGCCACCTCTTTCTGGCAGGCAACCTTGAAACTAATCATATCTAAAATACTTTTGTTTAACCTATATTCTTTACTCGTAGTTACTCCCTACCCTCTTAGCTCATGTCCTCGCTGTTCCGAAAATATCTATTGCAGAATATTTCAGAAAACAGTTACCCGAATTACTCTCAGGAGTCTTGCTTTCAATCTTATAAAATAATTTTTAAAAGGAATTTTTCACAAGAATTTGTGAAACACGACTTGAAAAGTGAATACTAAAATGTTAGAATATATATAATCACTTTGCAAGAAGTGTGTTTTGTTGAGCAGTTGTTTTGGTTGGTAGCCTTGTGACAACTGCTCTTTTGTTTTCCTTTTGTGATTATATAATATCATATGTTTTTATGTTTGTCAATCGTTTTTTGATTATTTTATTAATCTTTTTCGATTATTATTTTTGCTTTATATCCTAATGGGTTTATGATGTCGTTTGTTTCGTCTAAAGATAAATTTTTTTTATTTATTTTTCGATTCAAATTTTGATTTACAATACCCATTTTTTCAGCAAGCACTATTTTTTTTATGCCTGACTCTTTAATTAAATTATTGATTTTATTGGATAACTCAGCATTATTATTTATATCCACTATATCACCTCCTGTTAGGCTATATTATACAATATACTATGATAAAAAACAAATGTTCTGAATGGTATATTTTGTCAATTTATGTTACCATAAAAGAAAAAGGATTTTATATCATGGGCAATTATAGAATACAGACACAAGATTTTTATTTCGGCGCTTGTATGTTTTCTTTTTTTAAACATAATTCTGATACAACACCTTCTATAATAGAAAGTACCGATGAAATTCAGGTTATCAAAATGACAACTAATACAAGCGAAGACTTTTATATTATAATGAAATACACGAAAAACTGTCAAAATAGGAAAACCATTTATAAAAGTTGGACTTTCCCAATCACAGACAAAGACAGAGAAATGATAAAAAAATATCATGATATTTGTGAAAATATATATTTCTTTTTTGTCTGTGGTGAATCGTCAATTTCAGGCAAACCTAAAAAATTAGAAAACGGCGATTTTTATGTTGAAGAAATAAAATCCGGTGAAATTGCTATATATCGCTATTGCGACTACTTAAAAGTAAAAAATAAAACAAATATAACAATAAACATATATAAAAGCCGAGAACATTATTTTAGTTTACACACTGAAAAATCTCGTGACAACATTATAAAATCAAAACGTAATAACATCGAAAAGAAAATCTCAGACATTGTTATTATATGATCTAACATTTCACTATTCACTTTTCAAAGTGCAAATTCCTTTTGTAGTTGGGTATCGCTCAGCCAGAATTGACTTTGCTTTTCAGATATGCTACACTTTAGATGCTTAAATTATTATGTATCGTGCAGTAAATCTGTACACCCTATGCAAGTTTTACGGCTGACACTTTGTTTGCAATCTCATTTGTTATCTGTGTATCTGTCGTTTAACTTGATTATATCTTATCACTTTTATTTATGTTTGTAAATAGTTTTATTTATATATTTATTGTTTTAGTACATATTTATAATCAAACACGCTATTGTATTGCTTTATTTTAGTAAATATGTATAATTATATTTATAAACAAAATATGGTATAATAAAAGACTTTAAAAGAAATGAGGTATAATCCATGTTAGAATATAAAAATACAGAACAGTTTTTAAGTGATTATAGAAGTTATTTGATCGAAAAGGGAATCACTAATGCTCACGTTGCGCGGAAAATAGGAATATCTCCTCAGCAATTACAAAATGTTTTTAAAAAAAAGGAATTAACTGTCAGTGATGTAATAAAGCTATGTAATGCGATTGATTATAATTGTAAAATTATGATTGAGTAAGTAATGTTAGATGTATAAAGTTTTTTGACCGCATATAATAAGTAGTAACACGGTTTATGAGTGTGTAGCTTTTATTTGATTGTGATCTATGGTATAATTATCTGTAATAATAAGTAAAGGATTTATAGATAGTATGTTTAGATATAAAATAGATATATTAAAAGCACTCGCAGATCGTGGATATAATGCTACTAAAATACGCAAAGATAAGATTATGAGCCAGGCTACCATGCAAAACATACGGCAAGGTAAAGGTATTACTACAGATACAATCAATACGATCTGTCTTATTTTAAGATGTCAACCGTCGGATATAATCGAGATTATACCGACGGAAGAGGAAAAGATAAAATACTTCTGACACTAATTTTAGTGCTTGACTTTGCACTGTTTTTAGTGTTATTATAATTATAGTCAGTAATGACAACAATATTGAGAAAGGATGATTGTATTTGATTGATATCGAAGTTTTGAAAAGGTTAAATGTGCCTAATAAGATAGTTTTAACAAGACATGCGAAAGAAAGACTAATAGAAAGAAATATTACTATCACGGACATTATAAATGGTATTGAGACAGGAGAAGTCATAAAACAGTATGAAGATGACAAACCTTTGCCCAGTTGTTTGATACTAGGATTTTCGGTAAATAATAAATATATTCATATTGTGGTTAGTCACGATTGTGATTACATTTATTTGATAACAGCATACTATCCTAATACAGATCAGTGGGAAAGTGATTTTAAGACCAGAAAGGTGTGATATTATATGTTATGTATTGAATGCGGCGCAGTCGCTGAAAAGGGATATACAACAGACGTTACGGATTTAGGAAACTGTCTTGTTATTATCAGAAATGTACCATGTTATAAATGTACAGAATGCAATGAGATTATTTATACCGGTGACGTTGTACAGGAAATAGAAAAGATTGTTAATATGGCTAAACAATGTTTACAAGAGGTGTCAATTATCGATTATAACAATTATAAACAAGTAGCATAAGTATGATAGCGGTGCTGATATGGCGTCGCTATTTTTTGTATGTTATCGTGTCAGTGTGTATGTTAGTGTATATTAACTTGTGTTATGACTGTATAGTTATAGTATGTTATATGATACACATGTAATACTTGTGTAATAATAGTGAGTATAGTTGTGTGTTTGTGTGGACTGCATCACGTTGTTGTGTAGGATGTTTAGGTAAACTAAACTAGGAATTATTACTTTTATTAGTGTAGTATTGTTTTGTGTATTGTTTTGATGTATATTTATACACAAATTATTGCATAGTTATACACATGATGTGGATAAGTTTGATTTAAAAAATGGTATAAAAGTGGTGATGTAGTACTCATTTGTAGGTTATTTTGGATTGCAAGTGGGGAATATGTGTTTGTTTTTGTTTGATTTTGTGTGTCTAGTGGGAAATTTTGTTTTGAGGTAAGTTTTAAGGCAAAAAGTTATCCACATATTATTTTGAGTTATCCACATTATGTTGATAACTTTTTTATTATTAAAAATTTTCACCAAAAATCCGAACTTGTCCAGAAATCCATGAATTTGAGTCTAAAATCCCACCTGATGCAATGTTTCATTGCTACGTAAAAGACACACACAAAAATCAACAGATTGTCCATAAAATCTCTATATACCGCCCCCTGTTTTCAGATCTTTACAATCAAAACTTTTGCACTTTTCATCAATGTGCCAAAAGTCCCTAAAGCAACATAATAGTGTAGTATTATGCCACTCCATAATAGGGGCGGTATTAAACATTTTTGACGTATGTTATGCATCAAATATAGCAGGTATGGGTTCTATCCACACCTCACTACCAAAATTTCGACCTCCGATTTCCACACCAAAATTTTCATCTTCCACTTCAAAAAAACTCAAAAATTACCAAAAAATACTTCGGGAACTCTCTCGACCAACAAAGCATAAACACTGCATTTCTACCATTCTAAACAGTCCAAAAATAACCAAAATCCACCACAATATCCATTCAAACACCAAACAAACTCTTACCGTTACTGCATTTTCCCGAACTCAACTTATATTCCAAAAAATTACATATAAAACACACTATCAAAATCCAGAAAACCACGTCACCTTACCCCTAAGTGTACCCACATAAATACTGGCATCCCCCGGTATAAAAACATCACACAAAATTACCTCTCTACCGAAGTACCTTATTTTCAAAATTACTGACACAAAAAATAAGCAGCCAATTCCTAAGATAAGTCCTTAAGAACCAACTGCTATTATTTATAATCACCCTATAATCATCCAATACCGTGAACTACCCACGAGCTAAAGCTAATGGGATTGCGAGCCTAATTTTTTCAATAATATTTATTAAATATATCCCCATCTATATCACTAATATCATGAACCGGTACCTCAGTTCCATTTTCAAATATTACAACATTTCTGTATTCGTGTACCTTCTTCACTCTCCCACTCATTGTAATATACTTTCCACCATCTTTCTTTAAATCTTTTTCAAAATATGTGATTCTGATATCCGGATCAACATCACCGTCATCTAAGCATTTTCTTAAAATATTCAATCTCTCATTCAGCCTATCCAAAACATCCTCATCAAATTCAATCCTTTTATCTGTCAATCTTGCAGTATCTTTAATTTCTGCATCATAACCTGTCAATGCAGCAAATGGAGAAAATTGAGCAGCTCTATCTCGCATACTCATTTGAGGATATTTTTTAGAGACAAAATGTGGCAGATCAATAATATCATCGTATTTACCCATAACACACCCCTATGCTTTATGTCCACCAATTTGATTATTCCTATCTATTGCAGTAGCTCCTTCTTGTAAACTCATACCTTTTAAAATTGCATTTTTCCCAAATTTTTTCTTGATATCCAAGATAGCTTTCTGAATATCTTTTTCTTTTTTAAGTTGTTCCTGGTCTACTGCATCTTCCTTTTCAGAAATCATATCAAATAAATTAAGCTGTTCATATCTATCCTGTTTCGCTTCCTTTTCGCTGATCACATGATTTGCAGACATATTGATTCTTCTGACAAGTAAATTTTCGTCTACAATTTTACTGAATAAATCAAGCACAGCTCTTACAATCACGCTAGTAGAAGACGTATAACTATCTAAATTTACTGTTCCATGAGCATGTTTTGGAATCTTTCTCCCATATTGATCAAGAGAGAACTCACCTTTATACTTACTCATTCTGGAAGAATCCAATAGATTTTCTCTGTCGTAGCCAATCGTTAATACAATCTGATCCGTTACAAGATTCTTACTAACCAAATCTAAGACCAGCATCTCAGTCATTTCACGCACAATAATTTTCGTTTTATCAAAATCAGTTCCACAGTGTAAAACCTGTCCGCTTCCAATACTATTGCTCTCCGGCTTATATGCTTTTATATCTGCAATTGTAACCGGTTCATAACCCCATGCATGGTCAATCAAAAGCTCTGTATTTTTACCAAACATTCTACGCAGTAAGTCTTCATTATAATAATCTGACTCTTTTCCAAGAGAACATCTTGCGATATCGCCCATTGTATATAGTCCTACAGATTCTAATTTTTTAATATACCCTCTACCTACTCGCCAAAAATCAGTCAATGGTTTATGTTCCCACAATTTCTCTCGATATGACTTTTCGTCCAATTCTGCAATTCTCACACCATTTTCATCTGCAGGTATATGTTTGGCAACAATATCCATTGCTATTTTACAAAGATACAAATTAGTTCCTATTCCTGCGGTTGCAGTAATTCCAGTTGTATTCAAGACATCCAATATCATCTTCTGTGCAAGTTCTTTTGCGGATAATCCATACGTATTCAAATAAGAAGTTACGTCCATAAATACTTCATCAATAGAATACACATGGATATCTTCAGGAGCAACATATTTCAAATAGATATTATAAATCCTTGTGCTATATTTCATATAAAAAGCCATACGTGGTGGAGCCACAATATAATCAACTTTTAAATCCGGATTTGTATCAAGAATTTTTTTACTATATGACTGTCCGGAAAACTCACTCTTTTTCAATCGATATAACCTTGTTGCATTAATTTCTTGTACCCGCTGCACAACCTCAAATAATCTTGGTCTTCCAGATATACCATATGATTTCAAAGACGGCGTTACTGCAAGACAAATTGTTTTCTCTGTACGACTGTTGTCTGCAACAACTAAATTCGTATCCATTGGATCCAAGCCACGTTCTATACACTCCACTGACGCGTAAAAACTTTTTAGATCAATCGCAATATATGACTTATTATTCATGCAGCACACCTCCTACTATATGTATCATAACAAAAAAATTAAAATTTATCCATATAAAATCGAAAGTATGTTTGCTTTGTTATGTGTCTGTATCAAACAAAACAAAAAGAGCAGATTAGGATTCTAATGAACTCTTCTGCTCTCTCTGTTTTTAGCAACTATAAAATAAATTATAATTACTATTTATTACTACTCTAAAACACCTACAATTTATAATTATAATACTACACTTTCGTGTTTTTATCAAGATATTTTTACATATTTCGACAAAAGCTTCTATTTTTCTAAAAACACATCAAATTAATCAGAATGTATTACTATATTTAAAACTCAATTCTACAATGCAACATTATCTTTAATGGTTTATACATTTTTGAATGAAAAATTTGCGGATCAGGAAGATCAAATTCTTGATCCACTCCTAAATCTGTTTCCCTAAGTACAGTTCCTACAACCTTCATTGACATTCCATTTTCTTCAGCTAATTTATTTATATGATGAACATAGCCATCATAATATCCGATTCCTTCAAATTTAAATTGTACTTTTGTTTCTATCATTCTATTTTCAGAAAATGACAAATCCTCTACAACAGGACGAGAAAATTTATTTAAGTAGCATTCCTCATAGAAAGAAATAATCCTTTTGCCATCTTCTGTAATATACTTACCCTCTTTTGCCTTTTCTTTTATATCGCTTTTAACTTCCATGAAATCATATTCAGCAAACTTCATACCATATTGATAATCATCTTGATACTTTTCTGTAGCAGCTTCCTCCGGTGTTTTGATATTTCATTTAATTCATCCAAAAAACTCATAGTACTACTCTCCTATTCCTTTTGATATTTACATAGTAGCACAATACTATGAATTTTTATAGAAATTTTTAAATCGTTAAGAGAATTAAAGTATGAAACAAAGAAACCGTTCAAATATTTTTAATAATAAAGGGAGAAATGATATGAGCAATTTAAAATTAGTAACAACTGAAAACTTTGGAAACCTGGAAAGTAACTTCTATAGAAATATGAATGATGATATTCTTCTGACTCGTGAACAAATTGGACAAGCCTTAGAATACTCTAACCCATCTACTGCAATAAAGAATTTACATAGAAAACACAAAGATAGATTAGATTTATTTTCTGTACGAATAAAATTAGGTGGTATCCAGAACGAGCCAACCTCCAAAAGTGAAGAACAGGAACGTGTCTATTATACACAACGAGGAATTATGGAAATCTGTCGCTGGTCAAGACAACCATTAGCAAACAAATTTATGGATTGGGTCTAATTGTATGATCTTTAGAAAATTTTAATTATCAATATTATAAATTATAAATAAGAAAGGAATCAAAATTTTATGAATAGCATTATAACAAATAAAATTGAAACTGTAACATCTATGGAAGTTGCAAACATGATTGGGAAAGAACATTTTAAATTATTAAGAGATATTAGACGCTATATCAAACAATTCGACGCATCCAAAATTGGATTCGTTGATTTCTTTCAAGAATCAGAATATGTAGACTCTAAAGGAGAAACAAGACCTTGTTTTAATATCACTCGTAAAGGATGTGATTTCATAGCAAATAAACTTACTGGACAAAAAGGAACAGAATTTACGGCAAAATATGTAAATAAGTTTTATGAATTGGAAGAAAATAATTTAACAAATTCTCTAATTCAGGCTTTAATCACTGTGTCTGAATCTATGATTGACATGAAATCTAATATGGAAAATAGACTATCTCAGATCGAAGAAAAATTAGAAAGCCAAAAATGTATTGAAACTCAAGCATATAAGAAACCGTATAATCCATGGTTTTCTAAAATGAATCCAAAATATAAATTGTTAGAGGAACACTTCAATATTACAAGAGGACAATTGTATAAGGATATCTTATTGGAGTTAGAAAATATATACAATATTGATACTGTACAGATTCAAGCAGATTATTGCTATGAGAACAATGTGGAATCCTGTTATCCATTGGAACCATATGAATTTGTTCCAAAATACAGAGAAATGATTGAACAAGTCGTAAATAGTAATCTAATAAAATATGGAATTGCTGCAGAAAACGATCCAATCGCATCAACAAAACACGTAACTATTTTTGATACTCCTGTGGAATAGATAAAATTTAATGGATAGTAAGCGAATTAAGAGACAGGTGATTAATTTCACTTGTCTTATTTTTTTAATCAGAAATATAAATAAGAGAAATTAGCATTAAGAGAAATATTTAATGGATGCAGATTAAATGGATGAGAAGAAATGCAATAAGATGCGATTTAAAAATTTAAAGAGAGAATATTTAAACGAGAAAAACAAATATGAAAAGATATACAGCCTCTTGGAACAAGAGGTTAAAGAATCATTAATACTGAATCATTAATATTGTATTAACTTAAAAAAGTGTGTAATTTTTGTCAATTTTTTCTCTACACTTGCAAGACGATATGTCAAAAATTACACACTTTTTACACCATGTAGATTTTATAGGCTTTAGTGGAGGAAGAATGAAAGAAGAAAAATGGAACAATAAAATATCCTTATTTATACCGGAACAGTTGTTGGAAGATAATAATTTTTCTAACTATGCTTTGGCGACTTACTGTGTATTGCAAACTATGTCAGTTCCGGCGCAGCAAGATCGATTATGTATTACATATCAGCAAATTGTTTTTTATCTTATCGGAGACATTCCAGATAGACGAAATCGTATTTTTGATTATATAAAGTGTGGAGTAAATGAACTTATTGATAATAAGATGATTCGTTTGATAAAAGAAATAAACAAGCATCTAGTTCTGGATTGCTATGATTTGTATTTAGACACTAACAAACATAAATTTACTATTATTACTTTTCAAGAAGTTCAGAAAATTTTTCAGATTAAAAATGTGAACAACTTTTTACTACTAAAATATTTTGTAATTCTTATTGGAACTATAAGTAGTCAAATTACAGTTTATTTGCCAAATGGCGAATATAAAAACAGAGTTGTCGGTAATTATACAATCGATTATCTTTCAGAAATATCCGGTATCTCTGCTAAATCAATTATTGATTATAACAAATTATTAGAAGAGGCAAACCTGATTTACATATTTAGACATTCGGATTTTGTTCTTGATAAAAATAAAAGTATCAAAAGATTAGCAAATATTTACGGAAGACCAGAGAATAAAAAATATGTAGATACTTTTGCTGAAGATCAACAAGAATATACATCTTCATATAAATATAGTGAGAAAACTATACACGAAACAAACAACAAAAGAAGTCTTGCTCAGAAATATCAGCAATTATTAAAAAATAAAACAGTGAATTATTCAAAAGATGAAATCATGGAAATTTATCAATACGTAGTTTCTGAAAATAGCAAATATAACAAATTATATGAAAAAGAAAAATACACTTCTTATCTGGACAAGATTCGAGATATTAGTGTTTTTGATAAATTCGATTTCATTAAAACAAAGGATACAAAGAGAAAATAAATAAATGTCCTACTAAATGGAATTGCAATAATTTCATTTTAACAAACAGACAATTCTATTTTTTGTAGAAAATATTTCTAAATGGCGAATTAAGATATGTCCCCACATTCAATAAACATCATTTAGGAATTTGTAACTTGAAAACCAAATTTCATTTAAAGAAAGGAGTTATGTGAATGAAAACATAATTATATTTTCTATCACATTAAATATGCAGTGAAGATATCCCTAGAAAATATCTTCCACTGCACAAGTTTTTTGTGGATGTATCATCCACGGTTGCTTTGGATTATTGCGGCAAGTCAGAATCTAACGTTCCAGGTTGCTGCTTTAATCCAAAAGAGATGATGCAATTAGTAAATAGTCAAATTTAAATAAAGAGAATAAATATATGAAACTTATAGTCATCACTCAATTAAAGGAGCGAGTCCAATGACAAACAAAAATTATGAAAACAGAGGAGATTTAATTTATGAAAACAAGTACATATGTAATACCAGGAAGCCATAATCTTCAGATTCCAAATCGCAGTGAATTTCACAAATATCTAATTGACAACATTACAGTTGGCGATTTTAGTACAGGTGGTTGTGCAGATGGTGGAACAAAAATTAAGAAAATTGCTCACGCAATCAATTGGTCAAAGGCTATGCATAATAAATACTATATTAAGAAATTTTCAGAAGAAAATAGAAAATAAGTTTAACTACATAAGAATGAGGTGAGTAAAATTAGTAAATACGGAATTAAGATTAAAAATATAAAAGCAGGTATGATTTATGATGTAAATATTGGAGTGAGAGACTATTTCACTTACACTGAAGCGATGTTAAATAATAGCTTGTTTAGCTATCACCTTAAGAAAAATGGGATAAAAATTTATAAAAAACCAAAGTCTGATAAAGAATCTACGCGTGATATAATATGTTTAGACTTTGATTTTGGAAGTCGTTCTTACGAAGAAGAGAAAAAAAGACTCGAAAAATTAGAAAACAATGCAACGACAATAGATGATAAAAATAAAATAAAATATTTACTAAAAGAAATAGGGAAAAAAGAAAAACTATACAATGGTAAAAATAGAGATAAAATCAGAGAAGATTTTTATCAGAATGGAGTAGATATTTCATATAGACACACCGATAAAAAAACAAAAAAAGAAGTTGTTGAAACAATACATTATCTTATGCTATTTAGAACGAGTGCAAAAGCTAAAGTTGGACAAGTTATTTTTATAAATGAAAACTTATATGATGATGCATACGATTGGCTTACAATCGGATTAGGAAAAAAAATGTCTTATGATAACGCAAAAATAGTTGAGATGTCTGCTTATGCACCACTTACCACATCTACTATTGTTGGAACATTAAAAATTCCGGTAGAAGACATTTTAATATTAAAAGATCAGGATTCATTTTTTTCTACATTTACGAGTGTAGTAAAAGCTGAAGAGTATATTGATAGTTCTGGAAACAAAAAGAAAAAATGTATTGTTGAATCAGAAGAAAGAGAAGTTAAAAACACACTATGGGATGGTATGGGTATTATTGAATCATCAATTTTGCCGGGATGGATAAATGGGATGGCTTTATTACGAAATCATTTATTTAAGATGTGCGGTTTTAAAGGACATGTACAATTATTCTTTAAAGATTGGTGCAAAAAAAATAATCATGACTATAATACATATCAAGTTGAAGATATGTTTGGATGTAAACATTATTTAAAAGACATCAAGATTATCACAACAGATAATTCTATAAAGTGGAAAAAATTTATTGATATTATGGGCGGAACATTATCTTCTGCTTATGAATATTGGTGTGATAAAATTCGCGAAGATGGCAACATATGGGGAGTTGTAAAAACAGATCATCAAAGTAAATTTGAAAACTTGCAGCAGTTAAGTTATCAAATGATAAACACTCTTCCGTGCACTAAAGAAGACGTGTATGACATCGCATCAGATACAGTTAAATATATCGAAACATTGAAAACAGATAATGTTGAATTTGAAAAGTTTTTACGAAAATATGCAAATGAAATAAACCATTATCAAATGTTGGCTGATTTATACAGACATAATCCTGATTTCGCCAATTGTGGATGGTTCAGAAATGAAAAGAAAAAAATTATTTTTGAATATGTTAACAGAATGAGAAAAGGCAAAATATTAGTAAATGGAGATAATTTGACTGTCTGTGGAAATCCTTATGCTCTTCTACTCTATTCAGTAGGTGAAAATTGGGAAGAAGATCCTACATTTTCAAAAGAAGAAAATAGTATTCAATGTTATACAAGAAGATTTAGTAACGATGAATATCTATGCGGTTTTAGGAATCCACATAATTCACCGAATAATGTATGTCACTTTCATAATGTATATAGTCAGGAAATGTCTAGATATTTTGATTTTAGCAAAAATATTATGGCTGTAAATTGTATAGGAACTGATGTCCAAGATAGAATGAACGGGGAAGATTTCGATTCAGATTTTAATCTAGTCACTAATAATCCAGTGATGGTTAAATATGCCGAAATTTGTTATAGAGATTTTCCAACCATTGTTAATGATCTCAAAGAAAGCGGAATCACATACAAGAATACATTATTAGAATATGCACGTATGGATAATAAATTTTCTAAATCCAGAATTGGCATTGGCTATTCCAGTAATCTTGCACAATTAGCCTTGACTTATTATTGGACAGAGTTGCAAAAGGATAATCCTAATGAAGAACGATTGCATGAGTTATATGATAATTTTGTGATTTTATCTGTTCTTGCTCAAGTTATAATTGATGGATGTAAAAGGGAATACGAAATTGATGGAATGAAAGAAATCGACAGGATCAGCAAAATGCCATGTATGAAATTAACAAAGCAAGTAGTTGATGAAAACGGTAGAATTAAAAGTGTTAAATTTGATTTTCCGAAGTTTATGAAATATACAAGAGCTATAAAAACAACAAAAAACGGGAAAGAAATTCCACAAAAGGAAATACACGAAAAAAAAGTGAAATTGAAAAATAGAATCAACCCATCTCTTGTTTGCCCTATGAATTGGTTAGAGGAATGCTTAGACACTATCAAACCTGCGGCAAATTCACACTCAACCCCTATTAGTGATTTTTTTATAAAAATGCCTGGCAAACCTAATAACAGACAAATGACAAAAATTAGGAGTCTTATTGAAGAATATGACTTATTTGTTAAAAATTTACATATAACAAATGACGATGACGATATAATAATCGAAGAAATGATTTCTAAATCCGAAAAATTATTAGACAGCCTATGCAAAATTAAAGTTGGAAATATAGTAACTATAAATAGAATGATAGAGGTGGCTCTAGGTCTCGATAAAGGAATCGGAAATGGATCCAAAACGAAGAACATAAACTTAAAATATTCAAGAAAAATTTTAAATTATTTACACAAAATGGACAAAGATAAATTTTTATTGAATTTTAAACCAAAACAAATTTAGTGTTTATGCACAAAAATTGCCGAATTATTTTGTCAAAAGTTACTAAACCCCTTGTAAATAGTGGGTTTTCAAGAAATCAACTTCGTCCGTAATATGGAAGGATGAGAGTTTTGCTTATATTCAAAATTCTTGAGATGAAATCAAGACTCTTAAGACGACAAACGCTATTGCCAAAGCGTTTAATAAATATGGAGATATATCTATAATAAAGCCCCTATTGAAAGGGGCTTGGGCTTTGCCCAATATAAGCACTTGCTTATAAATACAAATAACTCAGTGCAGATTGGCTTGTCACCATGCTGAGAATATATGAATAGTGAGTTGCGGTATAATGCGATAGTTTTATACTGCAGCTTCTGGAATGATGTGAATCATAAACAGAAAGACGGAAACCGTCAAAACTAAATATATGTACAATAATATATTGCCGTAAAACGCAATTGCCAGATCGCTGACATAATAGACGACTCCAGTGGAGTAATAATCGTGATGCCTGTATCGGTGGAATGTTACAGAGAGATAAGTAGCGAAAATCCAAATAAGTCAGTTGCGTCGTTGATCGGAAGAAATTCCAGTATAAGATCTGTCGAATGTACGAGTAGCCCAAAGTGACGTGAGATTAATACATAAAGAACAAAAAAATTAAATCTTATTATGAATTTTCTTAATACGCTGAATGACATGGGTGAAAGTTTCTCGTAATCAGTCGAGGCTACAATTGCTGTTTATCAGATGTAAAGGAAGTCTAAGGGTAGCTCCCTTATTCTCAGCCCTTTACAAGTAGTGGCGGAATATTATGACGATATATTTGAGTAGGAAGAAGTTCCATTTGTATTTATAATCAAGTGCTTATGCGCGCACTTGACGATTTCTAATCTCCTTTTCGGTTAGTAATAGCATTGCTGTTCTGGTAGTGCTGTTGCTAACATCTTAGGAGTATTTTAGCCCCATCGCCAAGCGGTAAGGCACAGGACTTTGACTCCTGTATTCAGTAGTTCGAATCTACTTGGGGCTGCTATCATCCGAAGTGTTGCGCTGACCGTCAATCAGTGGCGCATAAAAACCTATCCCAGTATAAATCCAGGTGACACTGGCTTATATGAAGATACGCTCTAGGTTTACTACGTTTTATATAACTATTCACATAACAATTATTTTGTCGTCCTTGTGGATGGGTGTTTTGGACGAGCAAACAATAAGCTGCATTAATCCTCTGTGGTAAGGGGTCGATCTTGAAAAATCGATAGTAGCCGCTTATGCGGTGTCTAAGTTCAAATCTTAGGTGCAGCGTTATATGCAGGCGAGTGGAACGGATTACTACGTCAGACCCATAATCTGAAAATACTGGGTTCGACTCCCAGGCTCTGCAATACTCTCCCACTGTGGAGAAATATACAACGAAAGGAATGTTTTATCATAGTTCTTATTACAGACAAAGAATGTAAATTTTTGTTAAGCAAAGGATGGAAATGGAGAGATCATATTCATCGCACTGTATCCGGAGCAAACAAAAAATATGCAACAGAAAATTATCGATTGATGCAAGATTTAGAAAATTTTAGATCACAGTCGATTAAAGAAACAATTCAGATTAAAAAACGTAAAAAATAACTAGAATTAAACTAGAGGAAAGGTGGTTCACCTTATTGGAATGCACATTATTCCTTGATACGAATGCATTACTTAGTCTCGGCGAAAATGCATTTAAAGAAAAATTTATTATTGCACAAAAGACACTTGAAGAGATCGAGAATATCAAAGTGTCTAATTCTAAAGATGGAGAAGTAAAATACAAAGCCAGACAAATTTCAAGACTATTGGATAAACATGATGGCGAATATGATGTGGTTTTATACTCTCCAAAAATTAAAGAAATAATTGATAGTTATTTCTTATCTGAAACGCCAGATAACATTATCTTGGCTTCTGCTTATTATTACAATTCAAATGTATCGGAAGTACTTGTATGTTCTGATGATTTAAATTGCAAATTCATATCTCGTAATATTTTTGGACTTCCTACAAAGGGAGTTTCGGATATTAACCTTGTCAAAAATCTTGACGAATATCTTGGATATAAAGAATTAACATTGTCTGATGAAGAAATGAGTTACTTCTATTGTCATACAAATGAAAACATTTATGATTGTATTTTGAACGAATATCTCATTATTAAAAAATCAGATGGAGAAGTTGTTGATTATAGAAAGTGGGACGGTTTTGAATATAAAGCTGTATGTGAAAAAACAGTTCGCTCTACTATTTTTGGAGATAAAATTAGACCGAAAGATTCATATCAAGCCTGTGCTATTGATTCAATTTTTTCAAATACAATGACAGCTATTACCGGACATGCAGGTAGCGGGAAATCATTGATATCACTAATATCTATGATGAGTCTTATTGAAAATGGAGAATATGATAGAGTGATCATTATGTTTAACCCTAATAAAGCAAAGGGTGCTGCAGATATGGGTTTCTATTGTGGTAATGCTACTGAAAAGGCACTTCAAAATTCTATAGGTTCCATGTTAACTACAAAATTTGGTGATAGATTTGCTGTTGAAATGTTGTTGCAGCAAGATAAAATTCGATTAGTATCTATGGCAGATGTACGAGGAATGGAAGTAAGGGATAATGAAATTTTATACATTAGTGAAGCGCAGAATACATCAATCGAATTATTAAAGTTGTGTTTATCAAGAGCAAGTAGCGGATGTAAAATTGTTATCGAAGGTGATTATGATAGCCAGGTTGATTCTTATTTATTTGAAGGAAATTCAAATGGTTTTAAACGCGCAATTGATGTGCTTCAAGGTGAATCAGAATTTGGATATGTACATCTTCCGAATGTTTGGAGAAGTAAAATTGCAATGTTAGTGGATAAATTATAGAGAGGATGTTTGTTATAAAAGCTAAACCTATTTTTAATAGTTTTAATATAAATAACAAAACATTAAACCTTGGAACGTTTGCTAAAATTGAAGATGCAATTGAAGCGAGAAAATCAGCAGAAGTAAAATATTTTGGTGAATTTAGATTTGATATGTCCAACAAAGATATTATAAATGAAGCTAATCTGGAAGATCATTTAATTTATAAAAAATGCAGTTAATTGCAAATTCGAGTCTAAAAATTACAATTTAAATTTTATATTGCAGGTAACGCATATGAAAAAAAATAAAACATTATTATCATATATATTAGGTGCATGTACAATCGTAATATTTCTTCCAATTGTAGAAGAAATAGTTAATGTAATTCTGTCTTGGATTGAATATCTGAAAATTCTTCCGGGAAAACTTGTTATAAAAGGCAATGCAGAATTACAAGAGTTGCAGTCGGATTTTGAGGTTGAATCGACAGATACATGCGCTATCGGGTTTCATTATGAACCAGAAACTGAAGAATATTATGACGAGGAAGAGTAGTCTAATACTGCTCTTCTATTTTTAGTTTAAAGGAGATAATTAGAAATGATTAAAATTACAAAAACAAAAGAAAAATTAACGCCGGCAAAACAGAATATCCAATTAGATGGTATTTATGTAAAAGATCTAAAATTTGTAGATGAAACAGGTGATATTACACAGCAAGTTATTGAAGCTCTTCCGGAAGGAACGGAACAGGTTGGATTTAAAATCACTGTGGAATTACCACTGGACTCTGAAGAAGAATAGAGAGTAGGTGGACGATATAGTACATAACTATAAAAGATTTGATGGTGAAAGTGATGATGAACTCATCCTGAGAATCTGTAATGATAAAGAAAATATCGGTACATGGAATGATGTTGCTGCAGTTCTAAACTCTCTTCTTGACTGTAACTACACTGAATCGGCATATAGAAAGAAAGTACAGTATTTCCGAAAGGTTCTTGATGCTAATCAGTCTAAATTCACAGACGGTGCAGCACAATTAAAAGAACTAAAGGAAGAGCGTATTCTTTTAGAGAAAGAACGTGTCAAAACTCGTGATGAACGAAATGAGTATCGTAGATTGATTCGTGAAGAAGCACGTAAGGAATCTTATAAAGAACAGATTTTAAGATCCATTTCAGAATATCACGGACAACCATTAGATTATGATAAAAGAAAACAGTTTAATGGAATTTTAAAATCAGATAATGATTTAGTAATTTCTGTAACAGATATTCATGCAGGAATTGAAATTGATAACTGGTTTAATAAATACAATACAGAAGTTATGTATGATAGATTTAGACAGTACCTGGATAAAATTTTTGAAGTCTATTTACGGCACGGTTCTGAAAATATCCATGTAATTATAAGTGAGTTGGTCTCAGGATTGATTCACAACTCACTTCGGATTGAAAGTAATCAAAATCTAATTGAGCAATTCTTATCCGTATCGGATTGTATTTCACAATTTTTATCTAAACTTAGTTATAAATTTAATGAAGTTCATGTTTATGTTTGTCCTGGAAATCATTCTAGGTTACATGCAAAAAAGGAAGAATCTTTAAAAGGTGAAAATATGGACTGTCTTGCTATTCCATTTTTGCAAGCCAAATTGCAGAACTTTAAGAATATCGAATTTCACGAAAATAAAATTGATGAATCAATTGCAATGTTTTCTGTTAGAGGAACGAAAATTTTTGGAGTCCATGGAGACAAAGATGACCCTAAAACGGTTGTGCAGAAACTATCGCTTATGACACAAATACGTCCAAATATTTTATATATGGGTCATCGTCATGTAAATGCGATGTCTACTGTTTATAATGTGAAAATTTTACAATCAGGTTGTATTTCTGGAACAGATAACTATTGCTTGGATAACCGATTGCAAAATAAACCAGAGCAATTGATTTCTGTTATTACTGACAACGGATTAGATTGTGTATATGATGTTAAATTTCATTAATGAGGTATATAACTATGGAATACAAAGATGGATTACCGGTATTGAATTACGAAGAACTTGTTTCTTATATCATGGAGGAAAGTCAATATCCAAAAACAGATATTGAGAGAATTCTGGATTTAGAGACAGAATATATGGAGAAAATTGGAATTATTTCCGAAGAATAAATTTTACAAAATACTTAAAAAGTTAGGAGATTATAAAATGACAAGATCAGATTTAATTAAAACAATTGCAGAAAAAGTAGACGGAGTAACACAGGAAAAAGCAAAAGAGATTGTTGCTGTAACTCTTGATTCAATTGCAGATGCACTTACTGCTGGAGATAAAGTACAGTTCGTCGGATTTGGAAGTTTTGAAGTAAGAGAAAGAGCTGGAAGAACTGGACGAAATCCACAGGACGGAAGCGAAATTTATATTGAGCCATCTAAAAATGTAAAATTTAAAGCAGGAAAAGAATTAAAAGATAAAGTAAATGCTTAAGATTGGCGGTGTATCTATTTGGAAAAAGAAATGATTAAGAAAACGTATGATAATATCTATGAATTATGTGAAGATGTTGTAGATACATATGATGTACTAGAATCAAACTACGGCAATAATATTGTTTCTATTATTGCTAAATACGATGAGACAAGTCTCATTGTTTCGGAATTATGTACAATGGACTTCTCCCTTTTTTTATGCGAATTACATGATCCGGAGTTTGCTGGATATACTGATGAGTATATAATTGATATTATTGAAGATAAAATCTTTTGTGTGCCGGCAAAACGAAACGGTGAATATATTTGTTCTGATAGTTCCATTGTGTATGTATTAGATGATTGTAATTCGAAAGTCATCTCTAAATTTGAAGCAGACTATGCATATGAAGTACATTTGTATGATGAGAATGATGAAGATGATATGGAATATGATTGTGATGGATGTATCTTCTGTGATGAGTGCGACGAGTATGATGACCATGATGAGTATGGTTTTTTGTTGGATGATGATTATGTGGATAACAAAGACCTGCATGGCTTTTCTGCTAGTAAGACTGATGATTATGGTTGTCACTCCGTATCATTTTATTCAACAGAGCAAGTTAATCATGATGATATGATGGATTTACTTCGTATTTTTGGATTATAAATTTTCTGTTATATATGTACATTTCAAAGATCTGTAGGTGTCAAAGCTTACGGATCTATTTATGTGTTCTCAGTTAGGAGAATAAGAATTAGAAACATCAGCGAAAGGAATGTGTCGGGTAAGCTCCGACCGCGCTGCATGTTCCAATGCAACATTGGATTTTCAGGAGAGATACGGTGGATTAGCTACCTACCGGATAAGTGTAACCTCATTCGCACTTCTCTCCTATTTCTATGGAGTGAGGAGAAATAAAATATTTGAATAAAAGGAAGTGAGATTATTGAGTGAAGAAATTGCAAAGCGTTCAGAGGACATAACTGATGAGATTTGGAATCAGGTTAATGAATTCAATAGAGAAATGGTTCAGGATTATCTTGATAATCAAACTGACCTTTCACTAAAGACTCGTCCGGCGTATCGCTCTGGATTAAGAGTCTTTTTTGTATATGTAAAAGATCACTTGAACAATAAAGATTTTACACAAATAAAGAAAAAAGAATTTCAAAAATATCTTAATTGGTTGACTAATAGAGGTTTATCTGATTCAGCAATTAAATTTAAAAAATCATGTGTAAGTGCATTTTGTAATTATATAATGTTAATGTATGAAGAAGAATATCCTACATTCAGAAATTTTACTGTTGGATTAAAAGTAGTACAAACAGGATATGTTCATGAGAAAAACCCGCTGACACCGGAAGAATATTTAATGTTATGTAAAGAATTAGAAAAACGTGAAGAATGGCAAAAATTAGCATATTTAGTTTTTTCTTATAGCACAGGATGTAGACGAGCTGAGGCACGTCAACTTTTGAAAGAAGTTGTTGAGTATAAACCAAAAGAGAAAGAAACAAAAATTAAAGGTGAAGATGGTGTAGAGCATGTTGCAATTTCTCGCCAATACTTAACACATACAATTAGATGTAAAGGCGCATCGTTGGTTGGAAAACAACGTAAACTAAAATTCGGAGAAGATGCTATGTATTGGTTAAAAAAATGGATTGAAGCGCGAGGAGAAGATGAATGTCCTTATATGTTTGTTGTAAAACAAAGAAATGGAGAAACTCGTCAAGTTGGCGAGAATACGTTTAATGATTGGTGTAGTGGACTATTTACAGAAATAGTAGGTAGACGCGTACATCCGCACCTGTTTCGAGAAAGTCGCGCAACTAATCTAGTAGTTTACGAAAATAAATCTCCAGAAGTTGCTCAAAAACTTTTAGGACATAACGATGTTAGTACAACTACAAATCATTACATAATCAGAAATGATGATTTTGACGAGTCTGATGAAGCATTCATCTAACCATCTTCAATTTCCCATAATTTACCAGATCAATACTCTTCTATTCTGTGTTATACTGTTTCCGAGAATCATAGCACCGGAGGTTTATAGAATGGAAAGACTGGTAAAAACAGGATACGTCAAAATGATTGCAATTGATGTTCATGATTTGGAATCAAAAATTGTAGATGAACGAAATACAAATTTTCTGTGTGATATAGAAAATTTTCAAAATAAGTATTCTAGTATATCTACAGTAAAATGTGTGTATATACATATGGACGATAATTATGATATCACTTTCTTAGATTATAAGAAAGTTCATCCACATATACATCCATTTGATTATATGAGAGACATCGTCAAAAAGCATGATGGAAAGTTAATCAAGGGAAGTGATTATTTGCGGATCACACACGAAGATGATTATGTAGAATTAATCGAAATAGATTTGAGAGATTAATGGAGAGCTGTGCTGCTCTCCTATTTTTGTATACAGAAATAGACAGTGAGTATCGATTGCCATGAATTTCGATTAATAAATAGTATGATTTTTAAATTATTTCGGATGTGAACTTACTTATACAAGTATACCGCTACTACTCAACGGCGGTTTAAAATTTACAAACAACTTATTGAATTAAAAGACAGTTTTCACAAAGAGGCTGTCTTTTAATTTTGCGTGAAATGTGACTGTCAACTCTATTACAGCAATCAGTAACCGTCCCTTTGTGGCAAAGGCGATTTGTTCAATTTCAACTTCACGCACTATTGATATAAAGCTAATTTTATAAAGGAGTGATTTTTATATCTTTAATAGATTCTTATTCAGATGAAGAATTTGTCAATATAGTTAATAATAGTTTTTCTATGCGAGAAATATCTAAAAAAATTGGATATACATCTTGTAGCGGAGACAGTTATAAAATGATTTACAAAAGAATTGATAATTTAAAATTATCTTGCGAGCATTTTAAAAGAATAGCTATGAAAAGCACTCCAAGAACTGACGAAGAAGTCTTTTGTGAAAATTCTGTAGTTGATCAAACAACATTGAGGAAAAGATTTTCTAAAATAGATGATATTGAATACAAATGTTCCATTTGTGGACAAGAGCCAGTATGGAATGATATGGAACTTACTTTAACACTAGATCATATAAATGGTAACAATCATGATAATAGAATAGAGAATTTAAGATGGGTTTGCCCAAACTGCGATAGACAACTACCTACATTTGCAGGTAAAAATTTAAAAAAATTAAAAAAGCATTTTTATTGTGCTGATTGTGGCAAAGAAATTTCTAAGGGTTCTGTGCGATGCAAACCATGTAGTGTTAATCATATACACAGTATTTTAAATGATAATGAGTTGAATCGAAGTCAATTAAAAACATTAATCAGAAAATATACATTTACAAAAATTGGAGAAATGTACGATGTTACTGATAACGCAGTTCGTAAGTGGTGTGATAAATATAATCTACCAAGAAAATCAAGAGAAATTAAACGTTTTACGGATGAAGAATGGGATAAGATATGATAACTCATATATATAGAAAGCGAGGGAAAATAATGGTAACATTACAGAAAATTGGTGGTGACATGAATCGTAATGTATTAGAGATTACTGGATTATCTACAGACGAAAAACCTGTTGAATTTATCGAAACAACATACATTACCAATGGAAGCACATATGAAGAAATTGATACTGGTACAGTGTATAAATATAACGAATCTGGCAAGAAATGGATAGAGCAACCTGCAATTGGTGGTTCAGGCGGAAATATTTCTCTTGATTATACTGCATTAACAAATAAGCCACAAATTTCCGGAATTGAATTAACTGGAAATAAAACCTTGGATGATCTTGGTATCCAGAAAAAAGGTACTTATATTACAAAAGAAACTGATCCAACTGTACCGGCATGGGCAAAAGCAGAAACAAAACCTACTTATACCGCAGACGAAGTTGGAGCCTTACCAAAAACTACGACTACACTTCCAAATCCTAAAAAGATTAAGTTTACAGGTGCAGTAACAGATGAGTATGACGGTTCTGTCGAAAAAACAATTAACATTCCGACAGGAAGTTCTTATACTCTTCCACAGGCAACTGACAAAATTCTTGGTGGAGTTAAAGCAAAAGCAAAGACAAACGAAACCGTAGAAGTTGCAATTGACACTACAACAGGTAAATTATTCGTCCCGGCTTATCCAACTGGTGCAGGAGCTGAACTTGACAAAACACTTGCTGTGGAAGGAAAAGCTGCGGATGCAAAAGCTGTTGGAGATGCACTGAAAACTAAGATTGGATCCGATGCTCTTACTCCATATATGAAGACAGTTGATGCAGATAAAAAGTATACATTAAAAACTGAATTGCCAAAAAAAGGTGTTGCAGTTGCAGACGCTGGAGATGCAGATGTAAAAGATAAACTTAATGCTTTGTTGGCAAGTCTCAGAACTGCTGGGATTATTGCACAGTAATATATTAAATTATTAAGGGCGGTACTACTACTGCCCTATTATTATGCTTAGATAGTTCAATGGTAAAACGACTGACTTTTAATCAGTTGCTCCCAGTTCGAATCTGGGTCTGAGCATTGAATACGAAATAGTTGAGAAAGGATGTGAGATATTTGACTCAAAAATTAAAACGATCAAGAGATGAAAGAATTGAAGAATCAATGAAATCTCCACAGAAAATAGATATCTCTGTTGATATGCGATTTCCACTATCTAATTCGACAAATACAAAAAAGTATAAATGTTATATGTGTGGAGAATCTTGGGATTCTCAGAAAAGTCATTTTTCAAAATCTGCACATCCCAAATATCAAGCAAATAACGGATATATTGAAATATGCAATGATTGTCGTGATAAATATTATAAAAAACTTATAGATTTTTACTCTGGAAACGAAGAACATGCAATTAGACATATGTGTATGGAATTTGGATGGGTATATCATATTGATGCTTTAACTGCTTCAAGACAAATATCTGCGGATAGGAGCCGTATCAGTCACTATTTGGCAAAGAAAAATTTAGGGCAAACTGCAAGAATTGGAACTACATATTTTGACAGTATGAAGTTTGAGTTTAATGAAAAACAAGGTGAGATTGTAAAATCCCGTGAACAGGCGAAATCTGAAGAGTCTACTATTACTGCAACAGCCGTTGATCGGTGGGGGGTTGGTTTCACAGAGTCTGATTATAAGATAATGGATGAACATTATAAAATGTTAAAACGGCAAAATCCAAATTGTGACGCCAATCAAGAAATTTTTATTAAAAGTTTGTGTTCGTTATTCATGCTTCAGACAAATGCATTAAAAAGAGGCGATTCAGATAAGTATATTAAACTAACTGATCAGTATAGTAAGACATTTACAAAAGCCGGACTATCTACAATTCAAGAAACAGATAATAGTGCAAATGAATGTCTCGGAGTAACTCTTGCTACTATATCTCAGTATACTCCAGAAGAATATTATAAAGATAAGGAACTATATAAAGACTACGATAAAATTGGGGAATATTTTGATCGATTTGTAAAAAGACCTCTTAGAAATCTTATGACAGGAACAACAGATAGGGACACGGAATATTTTGTAAAGGACAACGCAGATGATGTCGATGAATAATAAATATGCTGATGAACGTCAACAAAATCTTTACAAGAAATTTCCTTCAACTCATTTTTTAAGCAATCCTACAAACGTTCATAATACATTTCTATGGTCTACATTTTTCTCAAGAAATCTACATAGGCTCGCTATGGATTATTTGGGAATTAGGCTACATTTATACCAACAGCTTATTCTATATCTTATGGGCATCTCACAGCTTGTTTGTATCGTTGCGTGTCGTGCTGCAGCAAAATCTTTTATAATTGCTCTATACGCTTGTTGTAAAGCAATTATAAAACCTGGTTCAAAAATCGTACTTGGTTCTGCAACACGCGGACAGAGCAAACTTATCATATCGGAAAAGATAAAGAATGAATTGATGAACATGTCTCCTGCTTTAAGAAAAGAGATAAAGGATATAAAGGATAGTGCAAACGAATCCATAGTGTATTTTAACAATGGATCAACTATTAAAGTATTTACAGCAAATGAATTTGCCCGTGGTCTTCGTAGTACGGATGCTGTACGAGAAGAGTTCCGTCAGATTGACAAAAATATTGATGATAGTGTCATTTCTCCTTTCCAGACAATTAGACAGGCTCCTTTTATGATTGACCCATTTTATGAAGGAATTGAATGTCTAAAAGAAGATCCAAAAGATATATACATTTCAAGTTCATGGTTAGATGATGGACATTGGATGTGGAATTTAGTTGATCAAGCTTATACTGATATGTTGAATAATAGGACTTCTGTAATGCTTGCTTTTGATGAAAGTATTACTCTGAAACATAATATTCGTACTCAAAGGCAGATGCAGCAGGAAAAGAAAAAGCAAGATCCTATTACATGGCAAATTGAATTTTTAAATCTTAGAGTTAGAAACAACTCTTCTGCTTTCTTTACTTATTCTATGCTTAGTGATGTTCAAACATTACGTCAAGTATTTTATCCAAGAAACCATAGAGATGTAAAATTTAATAAAAAAACAAAACATTTTGCTCCAAAGCAAGAGGGTGAAATTCGTGTAATATCTTGTGATATTGCTTTTGTAGAAGGAAAGAAAAACGATAACTCTATATATTCTTGTATTCGTGGAATTCCAGAAACTATGAGGTATGAAACTGATGACTCGGAAGTTGTAGTAAAACAAGGATATAAGAGACAGTATTCTTATATTGAATCAAATCAAATAGGAGATACAACAAAACAGGCAATACGAATCCGGCAATTATATGAAGACTATGATGCCGATTATATTGTGCTAGACTGTCGAAACGGCGGAACACAGGTCTGTTATTCACTTGGTAAAACACTATATGACGAAGAACGCGGAAAGGAATATCCTCCTCTCAAATGTATGAACAACGATACCTATGCTGATGTTGTTAAAAATCCTAATGCTCCAGCCGTTATCTATGCAATCAACGCCACTCAGAAACTAAATAGTGATATTGCATACAGTTTCAGACGTTCTTTAATGGAACATAGAACAGAATTACTTGTGAATTTGAATACAGCAATTGAAGAAATATTGTCTGAAAATGATAACTATAAAAATGAAACAGATTTAAATACACAGTTTGAATTTGAACGACCATTCCTAGAAACTCAAGCAATGATCAGTGAATGTGCAGAACTGTTGTATGAAAAATCACCGCAGACTGGAATTGTAAAAGTATATGAGCAAGGTTCTAATTGTAAGGATAGATACACATCTTGTAGTTATGGATCGTATTTCTTTGATCAGTTAGAACTTGATTTACTTTCAACAGATTCCGATTACGAATTTACGTGTCTTATAAATTAACAGAAAGGAGAGACGGACATGCCAGAAGTTAATAAAGAGCAATCGGTAGAGATTCAAAACGAGTCCTCTCCTACTGCTAATATATATGAATTCAACAGTTTTGTATCGCCGATGGACATAAGCAGCTTATTCTCTTGCGGTATTTATGACTATTTTTCTAAAGAAGAAATAGATTCTATTTTACGTGATCCTATTGGAAATCACGATACTGCAATTCGATTATCAAATTTTGTATATACAAAAAATGGTATCGTGTCTAACTCAGTCGATTATATGACTGCTCTTCCGTGCCTTGATCGTATTTTAATAAGTAAAAATAAACGAAATACAAAGACAGTCCAGGCGAATAAAGCACTAATGAAATCCACTCTTGAAAAAATTGATGATAAACAGTTTATTAGGAATGCACTATTTACGTGTATGTTAGATGGAATCGCTTTTTTTTATTTTGAAACGAAAAAGAAAAATTATGACAAATCCAAATTTATGACAGACTACGATGTAGAAAACATTGTAGAAATCAATGAGGTTGGAATCAATGCTACTATCATTTCTCTTCCATGGAGATATACAAAAATTGTTGGAAAGAAAAATGGTAGGTATGTGCTTGCGTTCAATCTGAGATATTTTGATGATTATACTGGTGAAAAACTGGAACGTAAATTAAGAAAGTATCCAGAAGAAATTGTAAAAGCATACAATAGTCGAAAAAATGGTACAACTGGCGGAGACTGGGTTGTGCTTGATAACAATCATACAATGTGCAGAAAAATTAAGTGTAAAGATTCTGAGCCTTGGGGTCGAAGTTTAATTATCGCTGCACTTGCAGATGTATTATATAAAGATTATTTCACTGACACAAAGAGAAACGTGTTAGATGAAATTAACAATAAAATTATCTATCAAACATTTCCAGAAGGTAAGGACAAAGGGACAAGTTCTCTTACTGGAAAACAGCAAGAACAGCAACATGCTACTGTACGTCAAGCTGTAATGAACAAAAACTCTCGTGGAGGAATTTCTTTCTTTAGCGTTGCTGCTGGAACGAAATTAGACTCTATCGATGTTTCTACAGATATTTTTGATAGCAAAAATGAGTCTGATTTAAATGATCAAATTTCACTTGATTTAGGAATTTCTTCTGCTCTCATTGGTGCAATGACAACAGGAAACTATGGTGCATCACAGAGCAACTTAGAGATGATTACCGCACAGTTATATACGTGGGTGTATGAATGGCAGAATGAATTGAATTATGTGATTAATAAAAATATTATTCAAAATGATAAAAACCGTATTGAGGTTTACTACTTTCCTACTTCATTCGTAAATAGGAAGAACTTCTTTGAAATGATGTCGAAGTTGTATACGGATTCCGGAGGATCTATGAGTTTTCTCGTTGCTAGTACAGGTGTGGATCCTGACGCATATTTTTCAGTTTTAGATGAAGAAATTGAAAGTGGAGTGTTTGAAAAATATAAACCACATCAAACATCTTGGACAATGAACGGATCTAATTCTGATAATGCTAAAAAACCGGAAACAGATAATCCCACAGAAAATACAATCAAAAGTAGAGAAAGTGGTGGAAACTTAAACCCAAGTCCAAGTGATAATAAATAGTTAAAAGGAAAATTAGTTTTATGTTAAAGATGAAAAATTAAATAAATTGTTAAACAAGTGGTCTGCTAATAAGTAGATCACTTTTATTTTATGTAAACAAAGGAGGATAAATCTTATGTTAAATAATATCCTCGAAATTTCTCAGCGATCTAATAAAAACGGACGTGTTCCAATCAAAATTGCCCTTCTTAAAATTCATGACGATCCAAATGAAACTAACAAAAATGGTATCCATTGGAAAAAGGAATATGTATTAAACGCAATTGATTCAGTTAAAGGAATGCCATTGTGTTGTGAGTTTGCATCAGAAGATAAATCATGCCCTCTCGGACATGGGTTAACAGGAGAAGTTGTGGATTCAAATGGGGTTCATGAACCAGTATTTGAAAACTCTGAAGTCGTCGGAACTTTTGAGAAAGCAGAAATCGAAACAATTAAAGATATCAATGGAGATGAAATAGAGGCTTTGTGTGGGTACGGGTATCTATATTATCAGAGATATCCTAAATTGGTTGATTGGGTGCGAAAGGGATTTGCAGTAGGTGAAGTGTGTACTTCTATTGAAATTATGGGACTAAAAGAAAATGATAACAAAATCATATATGAAGATGGATATAACGAAAATATGAGATCACCCATGATTTATTCATTTTCGGGGTGTGCGCTCTTAAGCATTTCTCCAAGTGACGATGCGGCTGTGGTACTTGAGATTTCGCAGAGAAAAACTACAAACAAGGAGGAAAAGAAAAACATGGAATTCGATAAGAAAGAATTTGAGGAAGTTCTCAAATCTACTCTTGCAGAAATTAACAGTGAAAAGAAATCACACGATGATGAAGTTTCTGAGCTGAACAACAAAATCACAGAACTGAATTCACAGATTGAAGCAAAAGATGTTGATATTGCTGCTAGAGACACACAGATTGCAGAACTGAATGCAAAAGTTGAGCAGATGGAAAAAGACATGAAGAAGAAAGATGATGAAAAAGAGGATCTCGAAAAAGAGGTAACAAAAGCAAAAGCATCTGAAAAACTTTCTGAGGTCGAGGCTGCTCTGAAAGACTTTAGCGATGAAGAAAAAGAAGTTGCTAAAGAGGACATTAAAAAATTAAAAGATGAAATTAATGCATGTAAAAAGAAATCAGAGTTAAATAATGTCACATCTGAAATCAATTCTATTAAATCTAAAATTTGCATGGAAATTGTTGCAAAACAGAAACAGGCAGAATCTGAAGCTCGTATTTCTGAGCAGAATTCAGAAGAAGTAAAAATTGAAGATATTTTCTCAGAAGTATGCAGCGAGAAATATGTCGATGATGACGAAGAAGTAAACATTTTTTAAGAGGAGGACGAATTAGATGATTAAATTCAGAAGAATTTCTCAGATCGAGAAATTATACCCATTTATGGATGCAGTTATTGATAAAGATGCACTGAATGGAGATTTTGGTGCAGTCACATCTGGAAAGTTTGCTCCAAAAGCAGACGCAAAACAGGCGATTATGCAGGTCGAAGTTGGTGATGATATGGACATGCCAGAATATAAAATTCCTGCTGGATCTCATGTAAGAGTCGTAGACTTTGAAAAACTTGAGGGACAGGAAATCGAAGTATACGGCGCTCAGTTACCAGCAACTTTTGCAAAAGGAAATAAACTGAAATCTGATGCAACAGGAAAATTAATTACAGGTGCTAGTGTAGCTCCTTATTTTGAAGTAACTGAGATTATTGGAAACAAAATTGGTCTTGTTGCCAAAGTTGTTACAAAACAAGGCTAATTGAAGGAGGGTATATAAATGAGTTATACATTTGAGTTAAATAACGAACGTAGAGATGCTTCTTTTGTAAGTGGAAAAATTAATGCCAATTCTCCAGTTGTAGAAGTATTCTCTGCTATGACAGATGGTAAAGAATTAGCAAAGTTTGGTAAAAAGGGAGATGCTGCTGCTAAATATATTAAAGAATTAAATAGCAGAGCTGCAACAAATGATCAGGTAGCAATTTCCGAAATCAACGAATTAAGACGTTTTAAAATGCAGCCAGTTCTTATGCAGGAAATTAAACTGCTTGGAATTTATGGAAACTACAAACCAATTGGATACAATGAGTCTTGTGAAGTAGAAATTACAGAGTATGTAAATACTGGTGCTGAAATTCAGGCTGCTGGACAGGATGTAAAATTCCCGACAATCAGAAAGAGACGTGTTCCGATTGCAACAACTACTATTTCTGGTGGTTATGCAGTTGACTACAGAAAAGCAGCACTTGGAGATATGAGTGATGAGAACGAGCTTCAGGAACAGGTTCGTACAGATATTAGAAATAAAGCTGCTAAATATGTAGTAGATGAAACATACAAAGCAGTTAAAAATGCAAAAGGTGTGAAATATTTCTTCGAGGGAGCAGGTCTTACAAAGACAGGTGTTGATGGTGTTATCGCAAATGTTAGACGTTTTGGTAAACCAACAATCTCTGGTGATTATGCTATGATTGCACAGTTTAATGGATTCGCTGGATATGAGGGAACAACACCGACTGTAAACGGAATCTCTCGTACAATCATGGATGAGATTCATAATACAGGACTGATGGGCGTATACAATGGAGCCACTCTTGCAGAGATTCCAAATCCGTATGATCTGACAACTCTGAATAAAGATGGTACAAACTTTGAGACAATGTTACCGGCTGGACTTGCATTTGTAATTCCGCAGGGTGGACAGTCTCCAATTCATACTGTAACAAGAGGTGGACTAACATCATTCTCTGGAAACGATGTTACAACAGGAATGCAATTATCCAGATTTGACATGGAGTTTGGTTGTCTTGTAGTACCTGGAAGAGAATATGAAGTGGGTATGCTTCATGATCAGAACCTTGATTCTCTTGGAAAATAATTTCAAGTAAATCTAAGATAGTTTTCGCATTATTTTAAATGTGGAAACTATCTTATTTTAGTTTAAAGGAGAAAACAATTAAATATGAATGAATATTTCTATTGTTATTCAAAAAAATTATCATACTTTATTATGGCATATGATATTCCATATGTTTCAAAATCTGTAAACAAGAAAAATGGTATGCCATATCATACATTCAAGAAGTCAGAACGACTGGATAAAGTAATTGCATTATATAAAGAAATTATACATACTGTTTAAAAATAATTAGTTGATAAAATTACATTAATTGCTATGGAGGAAACAGAAAATGATTGAAGACAAAAACACAGTACAGGAATTAAATCTTGAGCAGAAAGTAACTATTAAAAGTATCGCAAATTGGACAACAGGTTTCAAGAGAATTGAAACAAATGGCGATGTAACAATTCCTGCAAATGGGACAGTTCGCTTACAAAGAAGTGAAATTATTACACAGATTCAGAACGGTAATAGATTATTGACAGGAATAGACGACAGAGGTTCTCATGCAACACTTTATGTTGATGATAAGCCAACAAGAATTGAAGTTGATTTTGAGAGTGAAGATGGAAAACAGGTGCAAAATATTCTTACAGTAGATGCTGTCAAGAAATTGTTTGAATACAAAACCTTAAAGACATTCGAAGAGAAACTGAAGGATCTTGTCGTTACACGCGCCGAAAAATTTGCAATTTTAGAAATTATTAAAAGAGAAAAACTTAACGATTTTGAAAAAATTAGAATCGTAGAAAATTACGTAGAACATAAGATTTAGGAGTGATTTGAATGGGTAATACAACAGCTAACGAAGTGATACAATCATTTGAGTCTTCTTTTGCAGATAAAACAGTATTGCCTTTATCACTAGAAATGGAATGGTTTAAGAAGGCAATTGGAAGGTATTCTGCAGAATTAAGTGATTTACATTTTGACGTGGAATTAAATCAATTTGATTCTGAATTGGATAGATATGTTATTGATACTTTGGCAGAATTTATGAAACAATCATATCAAGAACGTCAGTATTCTAAAGTCAATAAACGAATCAGCATAACCGGAAAAGATATTGGAATTGATGGGTCTAACGGATCTAAAACTGCAACAAAAGCGGAACTTGATTACGTCGCAGAAAAGGCAAATACGATGGTTGGAAACCAGAAAGTAACTGCTTTTATTTAGGAGGACGCGATATGCAAGAATGGTATTTATTAAGTCAGAACACTCGTCCAAATGTAACCGGTGGATTTGAGAATGACATGTTTGTAGAAAACAAGGATGATGCTTTTGCGGAATCGTTAGAAACTGATATTGCGGTTTCTGTTATTCTTTATAATAGCGATTTGAGCAAAGGTAAAAACATTCGTTGCATCGTACAAGGAAATACAGCAGATACACAATTGAAGTCACTGGAAAGAACAGTACTTTTTTCTATAGGAACTGTAAAAGCTGGAATGTATGTATTTTTTGAAAATAGGTATTGGCTGATAAATGGCTATCCGGGAAATAACGGAATATACGAAAAAGCTACAATGGTATTGTGTCAATATTTACTGCGATGGCAAAATTCTGAAGGAAAGATTATTGAGCGTTGGTGCAACGCAGTTTCAGCCAGTAAATATGATGTAGGTGAAAATGGGAATTATACGATTACGCTTTCATCTAATACATATACGATTCTCATACCGGGAGATTCTGAATGTCTAAACTTGGATAGAAAAAGGGTATTTATTGACAAAAGAAAAATAAATCCGGAAAAAGTGTTCAAAATGACAAGAACAGACGATATCTTATATGATTATGGAGATGAATATCATGGTAGTGTTTTAAGTTTTATTGCAGATAAGACAGAATTAAATCTTAAAACAGACAGTCAGGAACTTGGCATTTGTGACTATATAGATATTGATCATTCAGAACATGACAATGATAAAGGAACTGTTTTTGCTAAAATTATCGGAAGTGATTCTATAAAGATTAATAGAAAAAGAACATATTATGTTAAATTTTACAGCGACGAGAGTTGTACTGAAGAAATTGAATGTACTAATTATACTTGGCATGTATCTGATGATATCCAGGTAAAAAAAACAATCTACGAAAATTCAATTGAAATACTAATATCTGATGAACAGTATATCGGAAAAATTTTATCTCTGAAAATCATTTCTAACTCACATCCAATTTCTGAAAAGAAAATCGAAATTAGTAATTTATTTTAAGGAAGACATTATGAATAAAACAGTATTAAAAGATATTGGAATTTTTAAATCAAAGCTTCTTTTATCATTTTTAGATTCGTCTGATATTTGTGAATTACTATTAGGTGATAATTATATGCCAGATGATGTTGACGATCTGGTGTATTCTCAAATCTTTCCTTATTTATATATAGAAGATACTCAAACAGAGGTTAAACCATATCTTTGTTTTGAAGTAAATTTCAAACAACAGACAAGGACTATGAAAACTCTTCAGATTATTGTCTATGCGTACTGTCATAAGGATTGCATGAAATATCACAAAGACGGATATTCTGGAACAAGAGCTGACATTTTAGCTGATATGGTTGAGCGTCAATTACATGAAACAAATAAATATGGTATAGGAGAATTGAATTTGGAATCTGTAAATTACTACTTTCCAAATAGTAAATATTACGGAAGACAATTAGTTTTTACAACATCAGATTTTAAATTCAAAAATATTTAGCGAATTATGAAATTAGATTATTTTGATCTAATCTCCCCTCTCCCACTTGATCTTGTTGGAATTGGAAGAATTAAATCTCCAAAGCTCATTGAGATTGCTGACATATCTTATTACGTCTATGCACAATATGTGTCGTGTCTAAGAATGACTCCAAGTGATTATATTGAAGATTTTAAAATAGAAGATCCAGATATTAATTTGTATACAAAATTTGACCTTATTTTGTATGATTCAAATTTTAGAAATATGATTAAAAATGCTCTCAATTTTTTCTTTGTAGAGGATTTCGAATGGTTTGATGAATATAAATCATTCCTATACACAGAGGAAATTGTTAGAGAAAATGGCGATACTGAACTTCTAGCAAAAGGAATTATAAATTCTAAAAATTATTATGATGTGTTGGATATAATTCTTCAACGAGTGCATATTACACCGGACAATACAGAAGTGACTGATATTACAAAGATCAAAAATAAACGTGGATTAAAAATATACAAGAGGTTGCAAAAGGTAAAACGTGAATTCAAAAAAAGTTCTGGCGGAAATCCAGATTTGTCTTTACCTAACATCATATCGTCCGTTGCTGTAAGAAGCTTGTCATTAAACTGGATAAATATATGGGATATTACAATTTATCAATTATTCAATGAATTTGAAAGGCTTCAGATAATTGATCAATATGACATTGCTTCTACACAGGTGTCTGTATGGGGAGATAAAGAAAAGAAATTCAAGTTTGGTGCTTGGAGTTCAAATATATATAACAAAAATGACGCTGAGTAATTCAGTGTCTTTTTTATTGCAAAAAAAAACAAATCTTATATAGGAGGAAATTAAAATGGCAAATCAATTTGGAAAACAGATGGCAAACCGAGAAGTCTGTGACATGGTGTTTGTAGATTATAAAACAAAAGAACCATTTCTTTTCTGTGATTACGCAAATACATCAAGTCAGGAATTGACAGGTGAAAACGTATTTGCGTACGGCGGGAAAGGTCATCCAAAGAAAATTACATTCTCTGGAGAACGTGCTGGTACTATTACGATTGAAACGCAGATTCAGACACCTAAGCTTTGGGAGCTGATGACTGGAGGTAAGAGTTCTAAAACAGCAGAAATTATGAAGAGAGTCAAGGTAAAAGTTGGCGAAAGCAATAAAGTTAGTATTACTGACACAAAAGTTACTCTCACAAAAGAAAATGTATGGGTTTATGACGGAGCAGATTCTAACATGGAAACAAAACTTGAGGTAACTACTGTTTCTGGTCAGGACATTACATTGAAAGATTCAAAGGCAGAAGGAACAGAAGTTGTTGTATTCTACCTTGCTACCAGAAATGATGTATACAATATCAGTATTAGATCTACTGACTTCCCGAAAGCGTTTACTGTTTACGGCGATACATATATGAAAACAACAGATGAGGATGTGCTTCCATATCTGTTCAAGGCATATAAAGTAGTTCCGCAGGCTAATATGTCTCTGTCTTTTGCAAGTTCCGGAGATCCGGGTACTGTAACACTTACTTGTGACATGATGGTTGACGATGATGGAAACATGCTTGACCTGACTCTGTTACCGGACGAGGACGAACCGGGGGAATAGAACCCCCTGAAGATCTCGCCTTGATAGGCAGGGGGAAAATCGGAAAGGCAAAAGTCGGAAAATCAGAATGAATAAGGAGTGAGTAAAAATGGCATATACACCAACGACATGGAGCGATGGAGATGTTATTACTGCTGAAAAGATGAACAAGCTGGAGCAAGGTGTAAAAAATGAACAGGTTGGCGCACCTGGAGCAGCCGCAGGATTCGGAACACCAACTGCAACGGTTGACGCAAATACTGGAGTTCCATCTGTAACTGTAACAGCAAGTGGAGCAAACACAGCAAAGGTATTTAATTTTGCATTCAAAAATTTAAAAGGAGCAAAAGGAGATCCTGGTGCGACATACACTCTTCCGGCTGCGAATAAAACAACACTTGGAGGCGTAAAACAGTCTACTTTGGTTCCTGAAGCTGCAGGAGAAAATGTTACAAAGGCTGAGTTCAAAGCTTTGCTGGACGCTTTGAAAGCAGCTGGTATTATGGCTACATCTTAAAATAACGAGTGATAGATATTTAGTGTGAAAAATGGGGTAAATATCTATTATCGGTATTTACCCCATTTTTTTACTCTGCTCCGAATAAGTGAGGAGTGAACTCGAAATTAGAAAGTTAGACAATGAATACCGTACAGAATCTTCTCACGAAGTCTGTTATTTATCAGAATACGGAATTAAATATACATTTGTAAAAAAAGAAGATGGTGTGACGGTATGGAAGTACAAAAAGACTAAAGAACTTGGACTTGCTTTAGCTAAGTTCTGGGAACAAAAATGAAATAGGTTGTTCAAGATGATGAACGTAAAAGTGGGTGTCATATTTTTGAGCGCAGTGTCACGCAGTACACAGGCAATAGTATTAAAGGACTACCACTCTCCTATTTGTATGAAAGGAAAAAATTATGGAATTTTTGAATGAATTTATGATGCCGGTCGTACTTGGCATTTGCCTTTGCGTCGGATATATTATCAAGAAATGGATTAAAGATGTTGATAACAAGTACATCCCAACAATCTGTGGAGTATTGGGCATTGTGATAGCTGCATGGATTAATGGTTTTGCATTTAGCCCAGAAATTGTTTTAAGCGGTTTGATTAGTGGTCTTGCATCTACAGGTTTGCACCAGGCACTTACACAATTTATCGAAAAGAAAGAACAGAAAACTGAATAAATATGGAATATTTAGAAATGTTTTTTGAGCTAGATTTTGTTTCTATTATTCTCGCAATTGTTACCATACTTCTTGCATGGCAGTTTTTAGACAAATTGCTTGTATGGTTTTGGGAGAAAACAGGAATTGAATTTAGACATATCAGAAAAAGACGAGAAGAGCATGAGCTTCTTGTAAAAACCGCTGAAAATTTATCAAAACTACAAGAACAACATCAAGAAGACGTGGAACGTGTTACTCAAAATGATAGGAAAATGCAACAGGAATTTTCAGAATTTGTCGAAGAGTTAAAGTCTGCTCTTACTGCTCAACGAGAACAGATGGATATTTATGCTAAAAATAGAATTAACGATAGAGAGAAATCACAAGAAGTTCAGAGAGAATTGAGTGAATCTATAGATAAGTTAGCAGAAGGGGCAGAAGAAAGAAAAAAACAAATCAAGGCTCTTATGTGTGGAAGTATGGAATTGCTTGGAGATAAAATTGACCAAAGATTTAGTAAATATGTAGCAATGAATGGTATACCCGAAAATGAAGTTTCAGAATTTGATGGATTATTTTTTGCATATAAACTTTTAAATGGAAATCATGGTCGTGAGCAAAAGTATAAATATGTAAAAGAGCATTTACCCGTTCTTCCTGTTGAAATTAACCCCGTTTATGATGAGCAAAATACAGAAAAATAATAAGAATGGAAGTTGCTATATGTGATGTGGTGACTTCTCTTCTTATTTAAATATATTTGTTAATCAAAGTTCAGTAGTTTAACAAATATATTTATGAGCAGATGAGCACATACTGAACCACTACTCTACTGCTCTTAAATATTATATAAGGAAGTGACAATTATAAAAATTATTATAGATAATGATGTTGTTAATAGATATAATGAATACTATTTTAAGCAGCATCCAAGAGCAAAAAAGAAACAGATTGAAAAGTGTATACATCCATCCATAAATATTTGGAGTATTAAACCAAGAATTCAAATGAATGCACTAAAGCAGTCGTGGAAAAATTTTATTATTTGGCTTGTTGATGATTTAGGATATACAAATATGAAACTAAATAATATAGATGTTATTTACGACATATACCATCCAACAAAAAGAAGAACCGATCCAGATAACTACAGCCCTAAATTCATCCATGACGGATTTGTTGAATCAGGATTTTGGGAAGATGACGACAGGGAACATCTACATAGTCTTATGATAAGATGTCATGTTGACAAAGAACACCCAAGAACAGAAATTGAAATTATAACGCATTAATTTTGTCGGAATCTGCGTAACAAAATGTCTTTACTACGTTCCTATTCAGTGATATGCTTGTATTATATAATATAAGGAGGTACAAGTCATGGAAGGGAAAAGAAGAGGAAGACGTAAAAAAGTTGTAGAAAAGAATTACGATGTTTTGATTCAGCAGTGCAACCAAGAAATTTTAACCATCCAAAATAAAATGGATGAATTAAAAGTTCAGATGAAAGAAAAGAAAATTGAAATCAAGAAACTTGAAAAAGAAAAAGCTATCTATGATGAGATGAAAGCTGAACAAGAAAAATCTGAACGTATTCGTGAACTCGCGGAAATGATTGATAAATCAGAATACACTTTGGATGAAATTAAGGAATTATTAAATCATAAAAACTAGAATTATAAATTACATCTAAATCATAAAATGTTAATTAATAGAGTCGGTTAACCGGCTCTTTTTTGATGCAAAAGGAGTATGCTATATGGAAATACAATTACGTGAAAAACCAAGAGGATTTTCTATTTATAAAAGAGCTAAATTTCAACTGGATATGTCAAAAGGAGTTAGTATTAATAAATATTTATTTAATATTGGCTTGTGTGCGTTTAATAATAAAGAAGAACCGGAAATAATTAATACTCATATTATATGTACTAGAGAACAGGCGAACGATTATTTAAACTGTTTGATTGATAAATGTATTGATGAACTTGGATATAAAAGACATCAAATTTTCGACTCATGGATTAAGTCGTTAACGAAGGTGGACGATTATGACATTATATTACAAAAAGAATTTCAACCTATTATAATCGACCACAGACAATCTAATGTTTAATATATGAATTTTCGCTTTCATTTAGAAATGAAAAGAGAATAAAAAAATATCAATCATCATTTCTTTCTGACTTATTATATAGTCATGGTGATTGGTTTGTAGGTTTCTTATATGTAGGAACGTAACAGCCGTGGTTATGCACACGGCTTCCTGAATATAGATATTATACTACTTATAGAAAATAAAAACATCCAGAACATTTGTTTTAAAGGAGATAGAAAATCATGAAAAAAGAAAATATGAAAATTAAAGAAATTATTACATTCGAAGATAAAGCAAACGCTATTGAATATATTTGTAACAGTTTATTTGATTTTGGAGAAAATGGTGAAATTACAGACTACTCCCCTTATTATATTGAACCAGCGCAGGTTTGTGCTATTATGAATTACTTTGTAGAGGGAATTGAATTTGAAGATGGAGAATCTGTTTACGATGTTGCAATTGCAGACAAAGAAGTTAATGATATTGTAAATCAGTTTTTCATCAAGAATAATACAACAGCAAAAAATCCAAAATTAACATATCCGCAGGAGATTTTGAAATTCGTCATGTCTCATGTTGTAGAAAAAGTTGAATATATGAAACAGAAAGCTATTCATGCTCCATCATATAGAAAAGATATGGTTGGAGAAGCTCTTGTTGATTTGATCAACGTATTGTCTTCAAAGGCAGAAGAATTAAATGTATCTGAGGCAAATAAATTTATCGAAAAGTATAACTCGCCAGACAAATCTATGGAAGATATTGCGAAGCAGTTTATGAAAGAGGAATTTGAAAAACGTACTGCTGAACTCGAAAATGCAAATACACAACCAATTGATAAGCCAGATAATGAAGAAAAGGCTATTAAAAATGAAAAGATGAGAGAGATGCTTAAACGCGCAATGGAAATTCATGAAACAGCCGAAAATCTTCCTTATTAGAAGGTATTGCTATGGCAAAAAAAGTTGTTTCCAGTTTTTTGGAAGTTAAAGGATTGGTTGAAAAAGATGTGAGATCTGGAATGAATGCTGCTAGGGATGAAGTGGAAGAAAAATTAGAAGATAATGTACTTGGATATTATGACATTGGAAATCCAGTAATGTATCAAAGAACTGGAACGTTGTTAGAATCTCCTAATACCACTCCTGTTTCTGGTGGAGGAAATCATTTTGAATTTAAAGCAGAAATGGAAGAAAATATTTCATATCATACAGGAACGTTTTCTGGAGCGGAAGTAATTGAAGCGACGGAAACTGGAGCATTTGGAAATACATTGGGAAATCACAGATATTTTGAAGCGACAAGAAAGGCTGTGCCTGAAATCGTGGATAGGAATATGTCGAAGTATCTGAAATGATATAATAATAACACCCAGGACGCTGGTAACATCCTTGGCTTTAGGAGAAAACCATAATGACATATATTCAGATTTAATTAAATGATTTATTATTTTATCATCTACGGTTCTTACGCAATGACAATGAATATAGATTTATAAAACTAGAAAAAGCACCTGTTTTCAGATGCTCTTTCTAGTACTCTCGCATAATCCGTTTACCAGACGGATATTAGATGAATATAACTTAACTCTATTGGATTTTTATTATAACATATGATTATAAAAAACGCAATGTTTTATGTCGCTTTATTAAACTTCTGTTACAATTGACGATGTTCGTTTATAGGTTGTGCGATTTGAAAGTGGTAAGTTTTCAATGTAACTATAATTTTAAGTAACATAAAACAATTTGGTAAATCTTATTTGTGTCTTTCTTTTAAGTAGTCGCGAATTGCAACATAGACGAAACGTGCTATGTTAATTGCAATCATGACAGACCAATAGAGTTCTTCTGTCATATCATCCTGCTTTCTCACCGTCATCGCAAGTTATGTTATCATAACGAAATTCGACTATGACAACGAATTAATTTTATCATAAATATAACTATATGTATAGTATATGATTTTATACAAAACTACTACTGCTCTCCTTTCGTGAGGGCTTTTTTATTGTCCAAAAATGAAAGGAGTGATTTTTAAAAAATGAGCGAATATAAAGTACGGGTTAGTACGAATGTTGATACAAGCGAACTCGATGCTGCCCAAAAAAAATTAGACAGTTTAGTAAAAAACGATAAACAGATTAAAGTTGATTTTAATATTGATGGGATGAAAAATCTGAATAAAATCAACGGTGTCTTAAAAGGAATCGAAAAAAATAATAAGATCAGTGTAAAAGCTGATATGGACACATCTGGAATTAAAAAAGGATTATCTGATATCGAAAGAGCGAAACGAAGTGTGTCTACTTTGAAGATTGATGCAGATGTGTCAAAGGCAAATGCAGATTTTAAAAAGTTTGAATCTCTTACAACAAGTTCTGTAGAAAAGGCTCGAAAGTTATTATCTGACATCAATAAAGATATTAATAATGTGAAATTGGCTCCAAATGATTCCATTATGGAGATTAATTTTAAAAAACTTACCAGTGATTTAGAAAAGTACAGGAATCAGATTAAGGTTGTACAAAATGAGCAAAAAGCTCTTGGTAATTCTATTACATCTGTATCAAAATCATTTAGTAAAATTGATGCAGTAACTGCCTCTAACAAGACCTTAACGTGGTTAAAAAACAATAGTCGCGCTGCAAAAGTATATGGCGATCAACTAAAAGAAATTGCAGAATCTCAGAGAAAAGCAACATCAGATTCAGAGCTAACTTCACTAAATAAAGATTTCAACAAAACTGTATCTGAGGCAAAATTACTTGGACTTACTGGTAAAAGTTTTACAGCGGAATTTAAACGTGCATTTTCTCAAATTGCACAGTTTACGCAAATTTATGGTGGAATTGAAAATGTAATTCAGACTATTCAAAACTCTGTTATTGAATTAAAAAATGTTGATTCTATTTTAACAGAAATTTCTAAAACATCTGATATGACAACAGATCAACTTACAAAACTTGGAGAAACATCTTTTGATTCCGCAAGCAAGTGGGGAAAGAAAGCAAGTGATTACCTACTTGGTATCCAAGAAATGAGTAGATCTGGCTATTATGGCAAACAGGCTGAACAAATGGCTGAAACAAGTATTCTTGCTCAGGCAGCCGGTGATTTAAATTCAGATGTTGCAAATAGTTATCTTTTGGCATCGAATGCCGCATATCAATATTCTGGAAATGTTCAAAAACTTAATGCATTGCTTGATGGACAAAATATGATTAATATAGTGGTCATGCTATATAGAAATATATAGCTTCATAGTTGGCTTTTATCCCGGAAACTCCAGAGATGGACAATCGGGAGGATAAGTTAAATAAAATACGGTAGAAAGAGGATATTATAGAAATAAAATTAAAATCATGGCAAACTCTCGCAAACTGTAAATTTTGTAATAAAGAGTTTGTAACTACTAAATATAAGGTTAATAATAATAAAAATGGTGTTTTTTGTAGTAGAAGTTGTTATGCTGACTACAAAAAAGAAACGATGACAGGTTCACAAAATATAAATTATAAAGAAAAGGTAAAGGTTCATTGCGATAATTGTGGTAAGGAAATTGAAAAAATACCATCTTTAACACATAATATAAACAAACAAGGAGAAAACCATAACTTCTGTTCTTATGAATGTTATTGGGAATTTCGTAAAAAATATTATGTCGGGGATAAATTATATAATACTGGAAAAAAGATGGACGAAATTTTTTGCAATAAGGTAAGAGAAGCAACATTAAAACAATATCAAGATGGTATACTTGATAGACAAACAATACCACAAAAGATAGTTAATAGTATATTAGAAAAAAATAATATTAATTATATCAATGAAAAAACTTTTAAATATTATTCTGTCGATAATTATTTAATAGAACATAATTTAATTATTGAAGTTATGGGTGATTATTTTCATGTGAACCCTTTAATTTATACAGATTCAAATGAGATAAATAATATGCAGAAAAAGGATATTGATAGAGACAAAAGTAAACATACATATATAAAAAAATATCAGGATGTTGAAATTTTATACCTATGGGAATCCGATATAAAAAATAATCCTTTATTATGTGAAGAATTAATAAAAAAATATATAGAATCAAATGGCAAGTTGGAAGAATATAATTCTTTTAACTTTTCTTTTTGTGATAACAATTTAAAATTAAATAACAATATTATTAAACCGTATTTTATTTAACCCCCTAACGACTAAGTTGTAATATGGTAACATATTGCACACGCCGACTTCGATAGATATAGTCTATCCGTTACCTATAAGTCCGTAGGAACGCCTAACGTAAAACGAGGGAAAAGATATAGTCTAGTCTCACGCTATAATCTAAAAATGAAACGTGAGAGGTAGGATTAACGTCCTATCCGCTTTATTGTTATTTAACAATAAAGTCCAATGCTTTGTCCTGGAAGCATAGTAATAGAACAAACTAACAGGAACAGTGTATCCATGCAGGATATGGCAGAAGCCACAACTCAAGCAGCTTCAATGGCATCAGAATTGGGGGTTCAAGAAAATCAACTTTCTGCGATGATTGGAACAATTGAGTCCAGAACAAAAGCAGGTGGCAATGAGGTTGGTAATGCGATCAAATCATTGTTGATAAACGTTCAGAATGTAAATAACTCAAAAATTGCAGAAACGTTTAAAAAAGCTGGCGTTGCTCAGACAGAGTTTGTAAACGGTGTAGAAAAAATGCGTAATCCAATTGAAGTATTGGAGGATCTTGCGAAAGTATTTAATCAATTAGAAGAGTCAGATCCACTGCGTACAGAAATTCTTACAAATATTGGACAGAAATACCAAGCGAACAAACTAAGTGCTTTATTATCTGGATGGTCTGACTATGAAAAAATGCTTGTAGATTATTCTGAGGGTACAGGAAGTGCTGCAAAAGAAGCAGAAAAATCTGCAAATAATTGGGAGTAAGAATGTTTTTCATTCCGTTCGCTCCGCTTATACGGTGACGTGTAAGAGATAAATTACGGAAATTTATCATAAATACCACAACAATTGCTGGTAAATCCTAAAGACAAATAAACCACAACGTAGATATGAAATATGATCAAGCGTGATGGTTGTGAAAACAGAAAAAATTATTTGTATGAGAGCGAGGTTAAATCCCCTGCTCTTTTTTAATGGACGTTCAGCATCTTATCCTCGAATAGAGGACAGTTCAACGATCATCTCCCATAAGGAGAGTAGGCTCAAGCGAGTCGAAACGAGTGGCACTTATATTTTAAATATAAGTTGATGATATGATCTATACTGCATAGAAATATGCAGATGTTATGATTACAAAAAAATAATATGAGACTGATTATCTCAAATACAAAAAATAAAGGACATGTAACTTATAATGAAAAATAACAAAAAATGGGATAAAGAATATTCAACGCAATATACTCCAGAAATGAAGTATCTGAGAAACAAAGGTATTAATTATACTTTTGTAAAAGATATAAGTGGAGTAACAACTTATAAATATAAAAAGACACCAGAGTTATTTTTAGCACTGGTGTCTTTTTATATGAAGAATAAATAAATTGAAAGGATAAATAATAGGCGATAATTTATGAATACTAAATATGATGTAAAAAATAAACATATAGTTGTAGATAAAGAATGGATAAAAGAAAGAATTGAAGAAAAAGGATTATTTATGATTGATTCCACCTTCACAAATTTAAGAGATGGTTTCTTTGCTTTTACAATGGAAGGATACATAATAAAAGTTACACCAAATACAATTTATAAAAATCAAACTAATCCAATATTTTCAAATAAAAATCCATACGTCATATACAATATTAAAAGATTTTTGTTTTTAAATAATATTAGTTCAATTCTTTTATCTACAGAGTACATGAATAATAAAACAAATCTAAGATGGAAATGCAAATGCGGAAATGAGTTTGAAGCTCCTTGGAATAGATTTTTTCAGGGGCAAAGAGTATGTAGTAAATGTTCAAGGAGAGAAAAAAATCTTATACCAATAAAAAAAATAAAATTAGATTTTCATAATCGTGGATATGAGCTAGTAACTGAAGCTCCTAAATTAAAAAAAGAAAAAGTTGAATACATATGTTCAAAACATAAAGATAAGGGAATTCAAGAAATATCACTTAGTAAATTTTATGACAGAAAACAGGGTTGTAAATATTGCGGTATTGAAAAAAATATGCAAAATCATATAATCAGTAAGGAAGAATGTATGAATATTACTTCTAGCAAAGGATTAAATTATATAGAATCCTATGTTAAAGATGGAAGAACAATGATAGATTTTACATGTGAAAATCATAAGGATAAAGGAGTACAAAGTTTTTCCATAACTCAAATGCGTAATACGAAGTTTGGGTGTAAATATTGCAATATGTCAAAATATCTCAACGAAGAAAAAATTGATTCATTATTAAAATCATGGAATATATTATTTAAAAGACAACATTCATTCCAAAAATGTAGAGATAAAAATGCACTACCATTTGATTTTTATATACCAGAATATAATACTACAATTGAGTATCAAGGCGAACAACATTATAAAATTATCCAGCGTGGAAGCATGACGCGAGAAGATGCAATTAGCAATCTCGAAATCATACAAAAACATGATGAAATAAAAAGAAAATTTTGCATTGAAAACAATTTAAATCACATAGAAATTCCTTATTGGGAAAATAATGACATTGAGAATTTTATTTTCGATGAATTTATAAAGATTGGAATTATTGAAGAAGCTAAATCAGCGTAATCAACTGATTTTTGTAATCATAACTGGCAAAGTGTAGCGAGCTTTGTTGAATAAAATAGGGATCTCTAAATAAATTATCAAATACTTGGACTGGATTTATTCAGAATTTTGCTAATTCCAACATGATTACTTCTGGATTACAAGGACTTATTGGAATAATTAAAATAATCGACACAGTTGTTTCAAAAGCAGGAACACTCGAAACTGTTATGGGAGTTTTAGGTGGAGGATTAGCGAGTAAAACAGGATGGGGTAAAACTATCGTAGTTTATAATGCCCCTTTCTATAAGGTTGCATAATAATGCCATGCAATTAACGTAGAGAGTGTTTATATTATATATCGTAATGTAATATGACCATCCTTGAAAACATAGATTTTCTAAATTGTCGAATATCGGGGGAAGCCGTAAGCCTATTTATATAGGTACTGGATCGATGCAATAAAAGCGTATTATTATATAGAAGAAATACGTTCGTGAAGGAATAAGCATTTAATGCGAAAATGGTAGTCCCGACGCACTATAACTAAAACATGGAAGTGTAGTTCCATATATAGGGCGCGAGAGACTGACAAGACATGACGTGATACAGGCGTAATTGTATCATATGGTACACAACATACAGTCCGTACCTGGGGAAAGCCCAGGGTAGTCAATATGAGATACGGCAGTATACACTACTGCTCTATTGACACAAACTACACAACCTGTTGCTGACTTGCAAAAACAGGACAGGATTATACGGCGTATCTCTCGTCGTTTTCTAATAGAGATAAAAATAGACACAAATTGTTTACATTCTACTTGACTTAATACGAAAAGAGTGTATAATAATACATGAGTTAAAAATAATATAGCTCGAAACACCACGATGTAAGGACAGGGAATTATATCCTGTCCTTTTGTAATTATACAAAAATGTATCCATACATACAAAGGAGGGAAAGCATATGGCTGTTTCAAAGGCTATTGTTCCATTATTAAAAGGGAAGGCGACTACTAAAATCGTAGATGATTTTAAGAAAAGTAAATTTATTCCAGCGACTACCACAGATAGGGAAAATGCAAGTTCTGCTATTGCAAAATTCTTGAGAGAAAAGAATAGGGAATAGCCCTGCTCTTTTATTATATTGGTTGATGTTTTGATTTTATAAAAACATATGTTCAGACTACTCTTCTATTCATTCTTAGTATATAATGGAAGTGATACTAATGATGAAAAGGAGAAAATATGAAGATTGACAATACAGATTATATCTTATTTTTAGACGAAAGCAACGTAACAAAGTTTAACCCATATCTATTGCTTGGCGGAATATTTATATCAAGAAAAGAATATAAGGATAATTTAATACCAAATATATTAAAATGTAAATCAATTTTAGAAAATCCTAATATAATTTTTCATTACACAGATATGATTAAGAAACAAAATGATTTTTCATGTATGTGTGGAAATCAAGATATGTGCGAAAAATTTTGGAATGAATTCTATTCTTCTCTTACATCTTCGAAATTTAAAATTCTTTCTGCATATATAAATGCTAAAAATTATAATAGCGAATATCCTAAATCAATAAGCCATGATGCATATGAATTGCTATTTTCTACTATAGTTAACAATTATATTCACTTCCTTAATAAAAATAATGCAAGAGGAAGTATTATTTTTGAGTCAAGAGAAGAAACACAAAACAAAAAAATTCAGCAATATTATTTTCATATGTTAAAATACGGAACTAATATTTATCATTCCACTGCAATTGAAAAATATATTACAACAACGAATTTTTTAGTAAAAGAGGATAATTGTATTGGATTGCAAATTGCTGATCTTGTTGCATATAATTGCATTAAATATTTAAATAATTCTAAAGTCAAACACAATATGCTGGATGTTATTATACCTAAAATGTATGACGGGAACAAAGGAGATATTGAATCTTATGGAATTATAAAACTTTTTTAGTATATATTGACATCTTGTATATTATTTGTTATACTCCATGTACAAACAGAGAAATGGGTGTCCATTGGCTTAGTTTGTATCATATCACACGGAAATGGGTGTCCATTAGCCGATAGATGTGCAGACGAATAGGAGGAAAACGATTGTCGTTATGGCATGAGTTTAAATGACAACATACTATAAACCACGTGAAAGCGTGGTTTATAGTAGTTATGATATTTTTGGATTGGGATAGCATAATCCCACATTATGAGTTTTATATTTTGTTTTATTAAAAGTAGTAATATTTACTGCTCTGATTTGCATCGTCAGGCGATAGAGAGATAAGATTTATTCTTATCAGAGAGATGAGGCATTACGCCCTCATAAGTGAAATAATTTTTAGTCAAGAGACATCAATTGAGACGTCTCTTCTTCGTATGTAAAATTTTATAAAAGAAGGTGAAGAAATGGAAACATGTGAAAGCCCTAATCAAAATGATTTTAATTCCATTGAACTACGTGCATCGAGCATTTCATTTAAAATTGATAATTGCTCTTACTTAAATCTACAAAATAAAATCGTTTCGATATTAAATGAAAGTAACGTAACTGTAGAAGATCTTGACAATTTAATTCAATTCTTAACAGATTCCAAGAAAACAGCAACTCTTAAATTTCAGAATTGAGGTGTTAAAATGTTTGATAATAATCCAATCGATGAATTTATACAGAGAGAAGAGAAAGAAAATTATATTGTAAAATGCTTAATCAACTCCCTGTATTGTGGAACAAATGTGAATCAATCTGAATGTTATTCAATTATAAAAAAATTCAAAGAAAAAGTTTTAGGTGATGTAGAATTGTAAATCATTACTCTCCCACTTTCTCACTTTGTTTAAAAATATTTTACTTATTTTGTAGAAAGGAATAATAAACATTGAAAGATATTACCATTCACTTTAAAACAAATGATGAGATGACAAATAAGGAAAATCCATTATACGATCTTCGTAGTCGAATAGCTGTTCTAATCGATGGAAAACCAATTGAAAGGTTAAAAAGATTCTCAATTGATTTTGATGTTAACGACATTGAACCGACTTATTGTGTGGAGCAATATATGGATTTTCCTAATGATGATCCGAATTATACATTATAGGTGGTGAACCGAGCATGAACCAACAAGAAGAAAATTTCAAACTTGTAGTAACTAAAGAAGATATATTAAATCGTCTAATTGATTCAGTCGATCAAGAATGTCATCATCCTGCAACACTTGCACGTAAAAAAGATAGAGATTCTTTATTTTCTCGAATTGGCTTTCTTGAGGAAAAATATCTGTTAGGTATTCGAATACGTATGAACGATCTGTACCAACAACTTTATCGTAAATATCTGGGAAAGCAATATATCCAAGAAATCGCGATATATCGTAATGAAAAATTTCCCCACTACCATATACCCGTTCACGCTCTCTCAAAAAATACGCTGAAAGATTATCTACGTACACGTGTTCCATTGATTCGAAATTATTAGTATTGTTATAAAAATCTGCAAACTGATAAGCATATAAATTTTCAGAGTAAAATGAATGAAACTCACTCCATAAACAGTAATTTTCATAATGATTTATTTTCTTGATATTTTTGATATCTATATTGTAATACTTTGAAAATTTGTAAAAATCAACAACATGTGTTAATTCATGGAAAAGAGATCTGATAACATTAAACGCGTTCCAACTTTGAGTTTTCAAAAAAATAACTGGTGAGTTTAAATTATTTAGATTGTCTGGAAGTATCGTACAACCACAAGAAAAATCATCTTTTAATATATCCATTATATCTGGATGTATTTTTGATACTTCTCCATATAAATCGTCTGTAAAAAATAAATTTTCAAATTCAAACATAGATATGTCAAATACATTCTGATTATAAAAATCATATGCGGATTTCATAACATAATTCCACTTGTTCATATCTACTAAGTTTTTATCCATTATTTATCCTCCAAAGGCGGTGAATCTAAAATTGAAAAATTTACACTTACTGTATTACAAAATATATGCATTTTTACACTTTACAAAATGTAGAATGATTATATTCTTATATTCATTAAACAAAAACAATCGAAAGGTATTGAACAAAATGCATAAAGATTTTAATGAAAAAATCGAAAATAATTTTGGTCTTCAAAAAACAGATTATTCATGTGAATGCCGGTTAGAAAGGCAACAAAAATCATGTGATGATTTAAGGAGTAGGATACGTGAGTTAGAAACAGAAATGCTATAAAAACATCTCTATCTCTAACTCTTCTCTCACGGTTTCCATGTATGACCACAGTTAGAACATCTATTGACTGTTTTATTACTTCCTAAGAATCCAGTCAGGATTGAGTAACCTTTTTGCCCGGCGGTTATGTTGGTTGATCCGCATTTAACAATTATTCCTTATTTATGAATAATTTTAATAATGCATTTTGATTTATTGCATCTTCGTCAAAAATTGATTGCAGTTTCTCAAAATTTTGGCTGTCTTTATGACGTTTTGACTTTTGAATAATTTTATCAAAATGTTCTTGTAAATCATACACTTCATTAGAATAATCATTTATAATGTTGTATATCTCTTCGGAATATGGTGATACAATTTCAAATTCAGGTATATCGTAATTATCTTTCAGATATTTATAATGTCCAACAAAATAACATAGCCATTTTATTTTATCTGTGATGGTTTCTGGATTATACTCAATATAATTTGACCATTCTTTTTTAATATTTAAATATTTTTGCTGTATGTGCATATCCATTGGTATTGCGATCTTTTCATCCTGTACATATATAGAATTCGATATTTCTTTTATCCTACTTTTCATTTCGATGTACGATGAATGTATTTCCGAATAGTATGACATAATGTTCTTATATTCTTCTATCTGTTTATTTTTAAACATAAGAGAATCGTATATGTGTGTAAATTCATGATACAATATGCTCTTCAAATATGTATCATTCAATGTAAATGCTTCCATATTTACATGTAGTTCATATTGATTTTCATATAATTTAGACGAATCAAATTGAAAGAAAAAATCAACGTCATGAACATATATGAGATTATCTACCGATAATTTAGGATAATCACTTCTTGAGTATTCTTTTTGATACTCTAAATATAATGAAAAAATATCTAATACCTTCATAAAATTTTCTCCAAAGGTGGTGAGTTAAAATTATTAAATTAACAGATGACGAAAAACAATTAGTTATAGATTTATATAAAATCAAATTAAAAATTGATGACATAAAAATGCAACAAAAATTAGACGAGTCGATGACTATTCTGTCGTATCCAAAATGCTCCGTTGAATCTGATTGGCTGTACATTTCTGAAAATCAGTTTATCTGGAACGGTGATGTATACCAAGTTAATTCTGACAAAACAGTAGGAAAACTTCCAGATGATGTTTCGCCAGAATTTGATCTTGATACTATTTGTAGAGAACACGAAAAATTATTGAAGAGAGTAATCGACAAATAAACTTCTGCTCTCCCAGCCACCTTCTTATATCTTCCACTTATGTCCACAGCTCTGACATACATTCATAGGCTTGCCGGAACCAAGGAATCCAGTGAGAAGTGAATACCCCTTATTGACAGTTGCGATTGAAGTTGATCCACATTTCGGACAACGTGGTTTAGATTCCTCTGCTTTCTTACGTTCTTCCTCTGCTTCTTGAGCTTCTACTTGTGACCGGAATTGCGACATTTTTAATTCATATTCTATGATGTCATCATCGTGTAATTTTATCATTGCATCGTAGAAATCTGTGGAATCTGAGATTTTTTTTAGCGTATGGAAATCCCGTGAAGGCATTGTCGTCATAATTATTGGATGACCATATCTGCACTCAGTAACTTCATCCATGAAACAATCTATATAACCATTTTTAAAATATTCATCTTGTATTTTTTCACTTTTACACGTTGGACATATTTTTAAATGACTAGCCATATTTATCCCCCTATATATTTGTAATTGCAAGTTATTTATATATAGTTTATCAGAATAATAGACGATTGTAAACTACGACTCTGATGCGGATAAATTCACATCTATTTTTGATAATTTCAAAAAAGAAACAAAACCAAAGTTTAATAAAGACACTTTAAATTTTACTAAACAATTTAGCGATATGAAAGGTAAAATCGATCTTGATGATTTAACTTCACAATTCAAAGAGGTAGATTCTAGTGTAATTGATATGGCAAAGTCCGTACAAGATGGATCTATGTCAATGGATGAGTTCGCTGAAAAATCTACAAAAGCCACTACTGCTTCTTCTAAATTCAGTAGAATGGCAAAAACTGCTGGTACCGCACTGAAGTCAATTGGTGCTACTGCTCTGAATATGTTTGGTGGTTTTCTTATTGCTGAGGGGCTTAGTCTTGCAATAAAAGGAATTTATAATCTTATAAACGCAGACAAGATTGCAATTGAAAATGGGGAAAAGGCTCAACAGGAAATTAAGGAAGTATTTGATACTTACAACGGAAAAGTCGATACGATTAAAACGCTAGGAAAGAAATTTGCCCAAGATGCAGATTCAATCAAGACCACAGGTGATGCTGTAGAATCACTAACTAAAAAATATGCAGAACTTAGAAAAGGTGTCAGTTCAGATAATACAAATCTTACTCTTTCTGAAAAGGAATACCAGGACTATCTTGACATAAGCAATCAATTAGCTGAATCATTCCCATCACTTGTATCTGGTAGTGATGCAGCCGGAAATTCTATTTTAAATTTAGGTGACAATGCGTCTGTTGCCGCTGACAAAATGGAAAAACTGCAAAAAACACAAATGACGTTGGCTCATAATGATATTGTTGATAAATCAAGAGATACATTTAGGGGTGCATTTGAAAAAGCAGACAATATTGAAGATGAGATAAAATCATTAAAAGGTCAAGAAAAACAATTAAAAGAATCTGCTTCTCAAATATCTTTAAGCCGAGATGAAATCAGAGAACAGCTTAAAAGTGGACATCTTATCTTCAAGGATATGTCTAAAACCGACGCAGACAAGATGGAAAAGGCACTTGGAGCATATGTCGGGAAAGAATTGGGTCGTGTCAGACGGTCTGACGTATCTTTGGATGGTCACACTATTGACAGAATCGAATTTACAATTGATCCTGTAGTAGATGAGAACAAACTTAATGAAGCAACTGATATGATTGAGGCTAGAGTTTTAGCTGGAGAAGATGAGATTGCAGCTAAAAAAGGTGAAATACAATCCAATATTAAAGCACAAGAACAAAAGCAAAAAGAAGTCTGGAATAGTTTTGCTGAAAGCACAGTAAAACCTTATCTTGAAACATCTGCTGCTATTTCTGATATGCCTGTTGAATTACTTAATGCAGTAGAAAGTAATTTACAGAATTTAGATTGGAAAAAACTTTATAAAGAATACGGCGGAGATGCCGATCAGATGCTTTTGGATGAATTAGTTTCGCCGCTAAACAGTCTAGAAAAACCGGCACAAGAAGCTTTAACAAAGGCTCTTAGTTTAGACCCATCAACAATGTCTATTGCTGAATATAATAAAGCTATTGACTCTGCTTTGAAGGAAGTTTTTGATAACAAAGCAACCAGAAAAGAATGGAAAAATAGATTCTTTAAATCTGCTATCGATTCTGCAACTGAAGATGCTAATGCATTAAAAGAGCAGTTTAAAGGCATAGATAAAGAGATCGACAACTTAAGCGGAGAAGACAGGGAGTTAGCATACCAAATTGCTATTGAGGATGAGGATTTCGACGGAACTTGGCAAGATGTAATGGACAAGATTAAGACCATGAAAGAAGAAGCCGAAAATCCGATGACATTCAATCTTGGTACATTTACATCAGAAGTTGGAGATGCGATTGCTTTAATTGATACATTAAATGCTGCTCTTGCAAATAGTTATTCTGGAAAAGGATTAAGCGTATCTTATGAAGTAGACGAAGAAACTGGTGTTGTACAATTAACTGGAGACATCGCAAATCTTCAAGCAGCTTATTCAGATTTAGAAGGATATGATCCATCTACTCTATTCGAAAGAACAGCAAATGGTGTACATATTAACAGAGAAGCTCTTAGACAATTACAGGCTCAAGAAGAAGCTTTGAACAAGTCTAAATGGCTCGAAGACGAAAAGAATCTTACAGATCAATTAGCAGTGGCTACCAACAAATTAGCAAATGCAAAGAATTCTGGAAGTGAATCTGATGTTGCGTCCGCACAAGCAACCGTGGATTCATTACAACAACAGTTGGAGCAAGTTCAATTGTTGTCAGCTGCATATGACGGAGCCACTTCTGCATATCAGCAATGGATAAATGTACAATCATCTGGTGAAGATGGAGATATGTATAGAAACGTCTCTGAAACTATGAAAACAAGGGGCGATGCGTTATACAAAGAAGGTCGATATAATACAGAAGAATTTCGTGCAATTGCCGACTACTTCTCCAATGAAGATTTGTCTACTGCACCAATGGAAAAACTTGTTGCTGCTTATGAAAATGCTGCTAATGCAAGAGAAAGATACTTTACCGGGAATAAACAGGGTATTGATAATTTCATGGCTGATATGCAAAATGATGCAGAATTAATGTCAAAAGGAATTGTCAAAACACTTGAAGACGGAACTATGGAATTCCAAACTGGTTCAGATAAAATATTGGCTGATAAATTCCATCTTAGCGAAGAAGCAATTCAATCTATTTTAAGAGCTGCATCAGAATATGATGATGGTATAAAAATAGGTAAAATTGACGGTTCAGAAGACTTTAATGCATCTATTGATGAAATGAAATCAAAAGCTGACGAAGCAAAAGGCAAACTTGAAGAATTAAAGAATGCTGGAAATCAGAGTCTGGATTTAGATTTTAATTTCGATAGTACAGACTTAGAAGATTTAGATAGTCAGATTGAACGTGCAAAATCTAATCTTGATCAATTCAAAAATTCAGATGGTCAGATTGATTTAAATGTCGAAGGCGCTCAAGAAGCTGTTACAATTTTACAAACCCTTATTCAGCAAAAGATTATGGTGAGCCAGCCGGCAATTATGACAATTGACACGACTGGACTTGATGAAGCTACTGCTGATACGGTTTCTAAGTTGCAAGAATTTCAAGAGCAATTAAACACTGTTAATTCATTAGAGATGCAACAAGATTTTGGAATTCAAGTAGACACTAACCAACTTGACGCTGCGAAGGCTAAGGCTCAAGAATTATTCTCAGAATTGCAAGGAAAATCAGAAGATGGTTCACTTGAAATTACACCAGATGTAAAAGTTGATACAGGATCAATGGAGTCATTGGAGCAAAGTTTGTCTTCTATGACGCCTGAAATAAAAGCAAAAATTGTTCCAGATGGAAATGTATCTGATACTCTGGTTACTGGTGATATTAAGGTTGAAGACCAGACTGCAAAGGTAGATTATGTAAGAGGAGACCAAGAAGCCCCTGCAGACAGAACTGCTTCTGTTGATTATATTAAAAAGGGTACAACACAAATTGAACCTGCAGACAAGAGTGCTGCTGTAACTTATAGTAAGATTGGTGGAGAACAAGCACCTCCATCGGATAAAAACGCAAATGTTAATTATAAAAAAGGGGAACAAGAAGCACCGAGTAAGAAAAATGCAGTTGTCGATTATAAACGTGGATCACAAGAATTGCCTGATTCACCTAAAAGTGCAACTGTTAATTATACTCTTGGAAATGTTGCTACTCCACCAGACGCTTATGTAAAAGTACACTATGATACATCCGGAAAACCAAAAGGTAGTAGTCCAGCCAATGGTACTGCTCATTCACAAGGAAGTGCCAACTCTGGTCATGCATTTTCTAGTGGATCGTGGGGATTAAAACAACCTGAAAAGGGCGCTCTGATAAATGAATTAGGTGCAGAAATTATTGTCAGAAATGGACAGTGGTTTGTAGAAAATAATGGATATCCTACTATCACTAATCTCAAAAAGAATGATATCGTGTTCAATCATGAACAATCCAAAGCTTTGTTAGAACGAGGATATGTTACTGGATCTCATGCTAAATTAGCATATGAAGGCAATTCTCATGCAAAAGGAACTGCATTTTCTGGGGGGTCTTGGACTTTTGGGAATACAGGTGGTGGAAACATTGGAGGCACCAACACTACTTCCAACAATCTCAACTCCGCATCAAATAATCTTGCCAAAGCTGCTTCTGATACTTCTAAAGCAGCATCAGACACATCGGAAGCTGCCGAGAAATTATCAGAGGCAGTATCCGGATACACGGACTGGGTTGAGGTGCTATTTCAACGCCTAGAATCACAGTATGATTTATTGATGAGTCAAATGGAGCGTATCGCACATCTCCCAGATAAGCAACAGAAACTGTATGAAGCAATGTCTAAGAACAGTGAACTACTGAATAGGACTCAGCAAGCAATTGGGACTTATCAAAGTCATTTTGATTCTATTGTACAACAGAGTGGAATAAACCCACTTATCGTACATCAGATTCAGAACGGGTCTATGGATATTTCAAAATACGACCAGGATACTCAAAAAATAATCAGCGAGTTGCAGTCTTATTATGATAAGCTCGTAGATTGTAATAAACAGTACGATGACCTCTTAAATAAACAGAGTGAACTGGCGCAGACAGCATTGGATAATATTGAAGATTACATCGATATGATGACTGGAATTGAGTCCTCTGCTGTAGATTATCAGGAAGCATTACGTGAGTTAGCAGCTGCAAAAGGAGAATCTGCATATTCCGACAATATGTATGGCTCTCTGCAAGAATCTATTAAAAATCAACAGGATGTTGCAGGTAAATTACAGTCACAGATTAAATCATATCAAGATGAAATCAATAAACTCATGGCAAATGGGTATATGGCTGAATACTCAACGGAATGGTTTGAAGCACAAGCTGCATTAAATGGATTCAGACAAGAAGCTGCTGAAGCTGAGAAAACACTGATTGAATTACAAGATCAGTTAAGAGAACTTGATTTACTGAAACTGCAACAGGTTATTGATGAGTTAGACAGAACTGCAAAACGACTGGAAAACAATTCTGACCTTACAGAATCAAAAGGTGAACAGGTATCTGAAAAAGATTTACAGGCACAGCTTGACAATGCAAATGCACAGATTCAGGCAAACTACGATAAGCGGAATGAACTATTAAAGGATCAGGCAAAATATGATGTCGGTTCTGACAAATATAATGAAATTGCAAAAGAGATTGAGGGTCTTGATGATGCTATCTTTGATGCAATGGAGAATATTGAAGACCTCAAAAATAAAATCTGGGAAGTAAGATGGCAACCGTTCTTTGATGGACAGGAAGCATTAGGTGATCTGATTGACCAGACAGATGATTTAAGAGGACTTTTAAATAGTGATGCTTTTCTTGATAAGAACGGCGGTTTAACTGTAGATGGTATTGCAAATTTGTCTTTGATTAGTCAGGGTATGAATGCTGCGAAACAGCAAATCAAGAATTATCAAGAGGCATTGAAGAAGCTTGATGAGGATTTAAAGAACGGGAATATCTCAACAAGTGAATATAAGGAGCAGCAAAAAGAATTTCTCAATCAGATTTCAAGCTCTGTTGGCGTTGTTGAAGACTACAAAGATTCTATTGTTGATCTCTATACAAAGATGCTTGAGCAAGAGAATGAAGTTGCTCAAAAATCGATTGATAAGCAGAAGGAATTGTTGGATATCAAAAAGAAAAATGCTGATTACAATAAGACTCTGCGTAAACAGGCTAGAGATGTGAATACATTGAAAGCTCAGATTTCAGCACTCGAAGGCGTGAAGTTATTTGCGCGACTTCTATTTAATAGCGGGAAAGTCCCCACAACCCTATCTTGCTACAACGGAACTGGAAACGGTAAACGTGAATGCGGTACGAGTTTATAACTCAACAGTCTTCGGATAGAAACCATAAAAAACAGATAGGTCAGGGATAACCGGGTGTGCAAGTCACCCAGACGCAACGAACTTCCTAAGTCATATATGATTTATGATATGGAAGACGCTCAACGACTGGTAAGTCCTATATATTATATATGTAGGCATAGGGTTACAAGCGATTGGTAACTCGAAAAATATAGACTATTTGAATAAGGAATGAAACGTATGTTTGGACTATTCCTTTCTCTATGATTAGTATATAATAAAGGTTATACTAGTGATAAAGGATGGGGGATATTATGTCTTATAATAAATTTGAAAATCTTTTAAGATGGACATCTCATAAATTAAAAATTCAAGACAAGTTTAACAAAAATGATCAACGTAAAGTAAAGTATCCTAGAGGGGCAATATATGCTTGTTATTTAGGCGAAAATATTGGACATGAAAAAAGTAGATTAGAAGCAAGACCGTGTGTAATCATCTCTAATAATCGAATTAATTATAATGGTTCAAATGTTATAATCGTACCATTATCAAAAACAATACGATGCAAATCGAATTCTACTTCTGAGCTAAGATATGAATGGCACTATATATTAAAAAAATCAAAATATAAAGAATTAAACTTTGATTCATCTATTCAATGCGAAGATATTAGATGCATATCAAAATCAAGAATTGGGAAGTATATATGTCAAGTAGATAATGATGATTTAAACGAAATACGAAAAAGAATCAAAAAGGCTTTACAAATATAGTAAATTGTGATACCATAAATGCAAACAAAATATTATTTATTTTACCCATCTTATGTTTTAATGGTTGTACTATAGGCAATCAGCTTTACGGTTATACTTGATAAACATTTGTTCGTGGGTTCGTGATATTTTTGGATTGGGATGGCATAATCCCGCACTATGAGATTTATATTTTGTTTTATTAAAAGGAGCAGTAAACTACTACTGCTCTTTTATTATATCCAAAATCATTTCAAAAAATAAATTCCAAATTATTCAAATAGAAGGTATAGTCTCAACTTCTGGGGATAACTCAGAGAAGTTCATAAGAGAACTGCATAGTGTAGCGAACTATGTGAAGATAATTGAAATAATGCGAGTGCTCAGGCTGAATTAAAGAGGTTAAAAGCACAACTCAGAGATGCAGAAGAAGAAATGCAAGACACCCGTGATGACCATGAATATGATGTGCGTCAGAATGGTCTGGACGGTTTGAGCGAGGATCTCGATAAGCAGCTGGAGGAAACATTATACGATGTTACTCATAATGCTGAAAAGCAGGAACAAGTAATATCTGGAATGTTAAACCGCGTTGTTGGAAACTACCAACAGGCTTATGACAAAATTCAGCAAATCATCAACAGTACAGGATTTGTACCGAATAAGGATTTATCCAATAATCTTGGAAATCTTGGTACAAGTAATGGAGCACAAGATCAGGTTGACAACAGCATGACTAACGCTCCTAATTATAGACCGGATGATTGGACGGGTGTGAATACCGGTCAGATTCAGAACGGAACAACACAGGATAAGAATGATCAGATTCAAGGTGATATCAGCAAGAATCCAGACTTATCCAATAGACCTGTTGCAGAAATTACATTAAGTCCGGGGACACTTTCTATACAGGAAGGTTCTACAGGCACAGTTTCAGCGACAATTAGACCAAATGATGCAAAAAATAAGAGTTTGCAGTGGGTGTCATCAAATCCAGATGTTGCTACAGTTGCAAATGGAACTGTTCATGCTGTTAAAGCAGGTAGCACTACTATTAGTGCAATTGCAACAGATGGTGGCGGTGCTACTTCAACAAATAGTTGTGCAGTAACTGTCACACCAAAACCAGAACCACCAAAACCAACTACACCACCCCCGAGTAATAATGGTGGAGGAGACGGAGTACCGAATGTTGGAGACAAAGTAATATTCGCAAGTGGAGATTACTACTACTCTTCTGACGGTCAGTCCCCTGCTGGAAATGAAATGCGTGGTCAGGAAGTATATATTACCAGTGTTAATAATGCTAATTGGGCACAGAAGAAATATCATATTAGTAGAACATCTCGTTTCGGAGAGCGTGACCTTGGTTGGGTAAGTCTTGACCAGTTAAGAGGTTATGCGTCTGGAACAAAGAAATTTGTAAATGGTTCAGAAATTGTTCGCATCAATGAAGGAAATAATCCTGAAATGATGGTTAGGCGTGGTGGATTGACTGGAACAGCGACAACGATTACTTATGGTGATGCTGTTGTAAATGCAAGACTGTCAAAGAACATTATGGATCTTGGTGAACACAAAGATGATATTTATAGTTCATTGAACATTGCAAACAGCCTTGGTGAAAGACCTAATGTAACAAACAATTACTATGACAAGATGATAGAAGTTCAAGGAAGTATTGACAAGGAAACTTATCCAGGCATGAAGAAAGTAATTGAAGGAGTTACAAAGGAATTTACCAAAGAGGCTCATAAACTTGGAATACATCGGACACTTTAAAATTTAAGCGGCGGGATTCATATGTCTTGCCGCTTGTCGTAAAAATGAATATGAATATACAAAGAGTTGAGATTTTCTCAGCTCTTTTTTGAATAGAAAAATTAAGAAAGTTGAGGTGAATTATTTTGATTCTAGTATGTAAAGATTTTGAATTTGATGAACAAACTTTAAAACAGCAGGAATTATCTTCTGTCAATTTTGATGATGACACTTCTCTTCCATCTTCTATTGTAAGAGAAATGGAATCTACTACGATGAATAAATATCGTCCAGAGGTGACAGGTTTCGGGACGTCTTATACTGAAGTGTTGTCTTTTGAAATACATATCACAAAAGATTATGAAAGAAATACATCGCAGGACGAACTTGAATTTTCTACAGAAGAATATGAAAGAACAATTTCATGGCTTAGTTCACCTCAAGAACATAGATGGCTAAAAATAACAACACAACAGGGCGAGATTGTAAAAGTAAAAGGTTACTTCTCTTCTGTCACTCCATATGAGAATTGGGGAATTTGTTATGGTTTACGATGTACATTTACATGTAATTCTCCATTTTCTTATGTAGAAAAACAAGATCAACAAGTCATTACTCGAAGTAAAAATTTTATGTTGCAAAATACAAGCAGTGACAAATACGGATATGTATATCCAGTTATTAATATTTATCCAAAAGCCACAGAACAAATCTATATCCATAATCTGTCAGACAGTAAAACATTGGAAAATGGGACGCTTTCTTTGCAATCTACAAACAAACTTACACTTCAGTTGCTGATGGGAAAAATTGAAAATTATGCGAAAATGAATGGATATACACTTGAATACGTTTATGACAAAGAGAATCATGTAGTATCTGTATGCAATAATACCGCTATCCTGTTCTATCTTACCGATTCTTACGGAGTGAAGAACAAGTATGGTGCGTATTATATTGAAAACGGACAGTATTATATTTTTCAAGGTGGATTTTTCTACTGTCAAACACAAAGGGATTTGAAGTTAAAATTAGATTGTAAGAATTTGGCGCTATACGATGAATTGGATAGATCTGTTGTATTTGAGAGAGTCGGAATTCAGGAAGAAGATAATATTTATTGGATTCGTTTGATTCACGGACATAATACTTTTAGGGTGTTCGGGAATATGACATTAGATATTTCATACTTGGAACCACGGAAAGGAGCACTGATCTAATTGCAATTAAATTATGATTTATACGGAAAACATGAACAGCCAGTGGCTTACCTTGCGACCCCAAGTAGAATTTTTCTTTGTGCTATCAACGGAATAGATATATCAACAGTCAATTATGAAGGAGTTTGTAATGATGTCTCTTCTATTACATTTGATGTAAGTCAATATATAGAAACTGATGACGGAAAAATGATAGAATCGACAGCTTATAATTGGTTTTCTAAATATATGAAGATTTACATCTCCTCTCTCGGCTGGTTTATTATGGACAGTCCTGAAACACATGGATCAGGAACGAAGGAATATAAATCAATAACAGCAAATTCTGCACAGGGAGAATATGGACAAATCCCACTTGACGGATGGAAAGTAAATTGCGGAACAACGGATTCTTTGGAGATGCTTGTAGATGGAAATGTTGAAGAAATTGAAGGTGTTGAATTTGCAAAACAGCAGATCAAATTTTTCAATGAAAAAACGCCACAATTAAGTTTAATTGATATTCTTGTAAGCAAAGTTCCTGGATGGAAAATAGGACATGTTGATAATATCCCAAAAGAATATGAAACCATAGAAAATGGTGAAATCAAGAAAAAGCTTGTATATTTAAAAGATGAAATTGGGACATTTGATATTTCATACAGTGACGTATATAGTTTTTTAACACAAGATTTTGAAAAATTTTTTAGTTGTATTGTTGAATTCGATTATAAAAATCTTGTTGTTAATTTTTATCGTGTAGAGAACTTTGGGAAAGATACAAATATTACAATCGGATATCGCAACGTGCAAAACTCTAATGATATAACTATAGATGACGAACACGTTTATACAAAATACCGGGTATCTGGCGCAGACGATTTAGGGATTGAACAGGTAAATGGTGGAAATAATAATCTTTTTTACATTGACCCGTTCTGGTTAAATAACAAATATTTAAGCACACCTACAATTGAAAAATATAAGGCATGGTTTAGTTTTTGTGAAAAATCAAGAGTTGAATATACCGAAATGTCAAAACAGTGGAATGAGCTGCAAGACAAAATAACTGAATTATATATCAGAATTCCAACTGGAGATTGCGATCCCGATAACTGGCATAAACTGTCTGACGAAGCATTGACTGCTTTAAAAAAAGATTACGAAGCTCAGAAACTTGGTTATGAAAAAATCTATGTTGACTCAGAGGGTAATTTTGATATTAATGCTCTTAATGCATCCCCAGATGCCAATATCTATCATCAAATCGTAGACACTATTCTTCCAAATATCAAAATAGAATTTGATAATCGTAAATTGCCAACATCTGAAGGCGAGATGGATTTTATTGAGGATTATGAAACAACATGGGAATATTATGGAATCAATGAATTGGAGGTAAAACTTGCATCTTATAAAGATCAAGCAAACTTACTATCTAAAAGCCATTATGATTTGACATGGGAAAGATATCAGGAGTTAAGTAAACAAGATCCAAAGAAATATCCACCTCTAACTGAAGATGGATTCAAAGATAAGCATGAAATATATGAAAAAAATGCATATCAATTAGATGAGAAGAATACAGACTCTTGTGCTGCCGCCCTGAAAAAACGTAGAGATGAAGCAAAAACAGAAGAAGAAAAACAAAAGGAATTAGGAAAACGTAGGACTGAATTAGGTCAAAGAATGTCTTTAGAAGCTTGGAGTGATGAAAAACTTGGCAGCTTTGAAAAGGAAGAACTGGCAGAACTGTATCATATTACGAACCCTACTACATATACGAATGAAAATATTTTTGTAAGTAGCCAAGATTCTCTTACAGATATTGTAACCGTCCAACAACAACTATGTCGTGTAGCTATGGAAGAATTAATGGCTTCTTCTATACCGCAAACAACATATGCAACAGACGTAGACAATATTATTTCTGTAACAGGAACTGAATTACATGCTAGAACTTTAGATTTAGGAAACTTTATATGGCTCGGAATCAGAGATGATTACTTCGTAAAATTGCGAGTCATGACGATATCGTTTAATCCTTTTTTGTTTGATAATAATTTTTCAATAACATTCTCCAACATGATAAAGTCTAGGTCGAAAAGAAATGACTTTATTTCAATTCTTGGCTCAGGGTCAAATCTTGGTGGTTCGGGAGCTCGCAATAATTATGTAGGAAATCTACAACTTACTGATGATAATATTTACCAAATTTTACAAAAAATATTACAGTCATCTTCATTTACTAATAAAGTACAAAATATTGTAAATGGTTCTGGCGGAAGTATTATTGGTGGAACTGGAGGAAATTATATTACGCCAGGAACACTTGAAGCAGAAATGATCAAATGTATCAATATAGAAGCAGAAAATGGATTCTTCCAATACTTGCAATCAGAACTCATTTCTGCCGGAAAGATTGTTGCTGAATCAGGTGATTTTCAGGAATTAAAAGCAAAAGTAGGAAATATTGATGATTTATTAGCTGGCAATGTATCCGCAGAGCTTGGACATATCATTAAGCTAACAGCAAAAAATGTAATTATCGATGAAGCTGTAATTAAAGAATTGATTGCTGCTCAAATTACAGTATCAATGTTGAAAGCCGGAACCATTTCTGCAGATAAATTTCAAATTAAATCTGATGACGGTGGACTGGCTATTGTTGGAAATACAATGCAGTTCAAGGATCAAAATGATGTTGTACGGATTCAGATTGGCAGGGATAACAATAATGAGTTTACATTCTGTTTATATGACGAAACTGGAAAAGGTGTTCTTATTGATTCTACTGGAATTAAAGAATCTGCTATAAGCGACGGTTTAATTAAAACAGATATGATATCAGATGGTGCTGTCACCGAAAATAAAATTGACAAAACTGGGATAAGAGAATGGACGGATGAGGACGGAAGTAAAATATTTGATGTAGGTAAGATGTATTTCGGAGATGAAAAATTCGAAGTGTCTTATACACAGATTTCTAATAAAGTTTCTGCACTAGAAAGTAAAGTTGGATCCATTGAATTAATGGGTGAGCAAATTTTTAAAGATAAGGATGGTTTAATATCACCGTCTTCTATCTCTGTTAAAGCAGTGTGCCGAAATGGGGTCGCCGTTGGTAAATGGTATATCGATAATGTTCAAAATACAGAATTTGTATCAGAAGACAATCTGTCAATTACAATCCCATCTTCATATATGAGTCAAAAAAATATTATTACTATAAAAGTCGAAGATTCTACGGGAAATCTATATGATTTACATAGTTTATATTTCTTGAAAAGTTCAGAAGGTACTCCTGGGAAAGATGCATATACAATTATTTTAGAAAATGAAAATGTCAGTTTTCCTGTAACAACAGATAACACTGCGATATCTGATGAGTCTTTTACTTCTGCTATTGCTGTTATGCAAGGAATCAAAAAACGGGAAGATTTTACAATAGGCGATATCAAGTCAGGGAACGGAATAACCGTATCCAAACAAGGATCTGCAATAACCCTATCAGTAAAAAAGAATACAAAAATTTTAACAAATTCAGGTTCATTTAAAATTCCTATTACAATTGATGGCATTGTATTTGTAAAAACAATGTCATGGTGTGTTGCAAAGCAAGGAATGACTGGGGACGCTCCGGTGAATATTGTTGTTGGAAATGAATCTCAATCAATTCCGTGTACAAGTTCTGGTATTGTGAGCGCTCAAACTCTTTTGGAAATACCATTTTCTGGATATAAAGGTCTAGATAAAATTTCGTGTACTGCATCAGTAGGAATTTTACCGTCCGGTATGACACTTGGATCATGTGAAGGGTCAACAGAAAAAACCGATGGAAAAATTGTACTTAATGTATCAAAAGGGGCGAACCTTGGTGGAAATGATATTTTAAGCGGCAAAATTAACATTACATTTACGTTAAATGGACGTGCTGTTACGAAGCAATTTACTTGGTCAAAAGTAAAGGCTGGAGAAACGGGTTCTGCTAGAATTTATATGTTACAATCGTCTGATCTTGTTGTAAAAAAGACAGGAGATAATCAATTTACACCAAAAGAAATAACGTTTTCATCCGTCTATAAAGATGGAAATTCGGCATCTCTTAACGACTATTCAGGTCGATTTATCATAGAAAGAAGCACAAATGGCGTTTCATTTGAAACAGTCTACTCTTCTGCTTCTGACGAATCTCAAAAGGTTTATACAATTCAAACAGATGATGCAGCAATTAGATGTACTTTATGTGCAAGTGGAAGTCTTGTAGAACAGTTGGATTTCCAAACTGTTCCTATCTTAACTGACGCAGAAAGCATTATAGATGAAGTAGAAAAAATTCAAACTACTGTATCAGAAGTAAAAGTTAATGTTGATCAGTTAAATAAAGATATTACGTTAAAAGCATCTAAATCAGATATTACAGAAGAAATCAATAAATATGATAAGTCCAGCGTTCAAGGAATCCGTGATCAAGTTGCGGAAGTTAAAATTGATTCTGAAAGCATTAAAAACACCGTTAAGGATGTTGAGACGAAACTTGAAAAAAAGGCTGACGGTTCTACTGTTCAATCATTGTCTGAAAAAGTAAGTCAGGCGATTCAAGATGCAGAAGGATTTAAACAGACCGTAGAGAAAACTTATGTAGCAAAAAACGAATTAAGTGATGAATTAAAAAAGCAAGCAACTTTTATAGTGTCACTTACAAACGATAATCATATTATACCAACAGATTCAACTGGAGAAAATGGAAATTATAGCGGATGCGAAACAACTATTTCTGCTGTTTTTGGTTCAGAACTTGTAACTGAAAATTGTACGTTTACACAGTTGCCGTCACAAGGCATAACCGGAAATTGGAACTCAAAGACATTTACATACACTGTAACAAATATGACAACTGATACTGGATATGTTGATATTACAGCTAAATATTCTGTCACAATTAGTGATAAACAAGAGATTAGATCTGACACAAAACGTTTTGTTTTGTCAAAAAGAAAAGACGTAGAAAATACAATCGTATACACACTTCAATCGTCAGATACAATTATAAAAAAATTAACTGATAATACTTTTGACCCTAAAACAATTAAATTTTCTTCGTTTTACAGAGAAGGAAATTTATCTCAAAAAAAATATAACGGGGCTTTTCAAATTCTGGAATCAGATGGTGGAGTTTTTACAGAAAAATACTTCTCATCCGTAAAACAGTCAGAGATTGTATATACCCCAAAATCAGATAACGTAACAAAAATTCAATGTGTTTTATATAAAGAACTCGACAAGACAGATGAGTTAGACAGATATACAATCAACGTTATTTCTGATCAGACAGTTGATATAGGATGTCGAAATTTAATTCGAAATTCTAAAGATTTAATTTTTAATTCATATGGTCTTGTTAAGATATAAAAATTATTAGGAGGTGAGTGATTGGCTAATTTTGAATCTGTTAAAATGACTAATCCATATGGAATTGAAGACACGGTATTAAAATTATCTATAGACAGTGAACAGAATAGTTATAGATTATCAAATTTAATTACTGAGCCTGATAGCTATGTTTTTGTGATTTGGCACAAGACGAATACACCATGTACAATTTCTATCAACGTATTTGGAGAAATAATCACGTCAGAGTCAAATTCCCAGTGGACAAAAGTTGTAAAAGTTAAAAAGGTATCAGATGTATCAAATAAGAATATAGATATCACACCTCCGATAAACAGCACGACATTTTTTTACGAAGCATACTTATCAAGAGGTACGATTGATACATCCTGGTCTCCTGCTCCGGAAGATATCGATGATAATATAGAATCTGTAAAATCTGAGTTCACACAAACTGCTGAAGAAATAAAAATGTCTGTGAAAAATATCAAAGGCGATGTTTCTAATTTAAATATTCAGGTAGGGAAAATTGAACAAAGTGTTGCAGACAACAAAGGTAACATCTCCTCTCTCACTACTACTATTGACGGAATAAACGCTACAGTGAAAAAACAGGGAGAATCCATCTCAAGTATTGATCAAAAAGCTGATAAGATTTCACAACAAGTCACAAGCGTAAAAAGTGAATTGAATTCTAAAATTGAGTTGACTGCCGGTGAAATTTCTCAAAAGGTTGATGATGTGCGTGCGGATTTAAGTTCTGAAATAAAACAGACATCGGATAAAATTTCTCAAACTGTTACAGATATGAATAAAAACTTATCCACTAGAATTGACCAAACAGCAAAAGACATTGAACTGAATGCATCAAAGACTGAGGAACTTCAAAATAATGTGTCATCTATTTATGAAGGGAATCTAATTACAAACGGATTCGGTACTATGAAGAATAATACAAACTTCACTAGTTGGGTTTATGACGGCGCAAATAAATACGATACCTACCCAAGTTTTAAATATACTAGATCAACAAGTAGTGGTGTTGGAATTAATGATATGAAAATTCCAATTGATATTTCAAAGAGTTATGAATTTGATATGGCATTAAAAAGTATCGGTTCTAATAATAAATTATATTTGGGTTTTGATGAATATGATATAGACGGTAATTATATTAAACCTAGTATGTGTATGGGTTTTTCAAATTCTACAACAACGCTTGTAAAAGATTTAAAAAAAGGAGACACTGTTGTTTATTTAAAATCTACTTCTGGATTTACACAAACATCCTCAACTTATCAATTAGGTCTTATATTTTGGGACTATAAAGATTCCACAGGGTACAAGTATCCAGTTGGTGTATATTCAAGAAATTCTACATTAAATCTTTATGATTGGTCTGGTGTAAATAAGACAAATAACACAATAACTCTAAAGCAACCTTGGGACGGATTAACACATACTGTCGGAACAAGCGTATCACAGACAAATGATGCAGGACATAAATATTTTAGTTATAAGGGTTCTGTTGCACCAACAGAATGGACACGTACAAATCATAAAATAGCAGGAATACAAAGCTTATATAGTTTCAATTATAATTCTTTCAATCAAGCAACAAAATACATAAAATTTATGTTATATCACAATTATGCACAATCTGATAATCAAGAAAAGACAACTATTTTAAGCAAGGTGTCTTTCGTTGAGTCAACTTTAAAAAACAATTTGCAAAATAACTACTACAATAAAACAGAAACAGATGCAAAACTAAAAGTGCAATCAGATAACATTACTGCAAATGTAAAAAAAGAAGTCACAACGATTAAAAATGATTTGGATCAAAATTATTACAACAAAACGGAAACGGACTCCAAGTTTAAAATTCAATCTGATAGCATCAATCTTAAAGTTGAAAAAGTTGAAGAAACTGCTCAGTCTACAGCAGAAGATTTAACAAACTATATCAATCTAAACAAGAAAGAACTCGAAAATTTACAAAGTCAAATTGATGGTTCTATCATGACTTGGTTCTATTCTTATGTCCCAACGAATTCAAATAAGCCAGCAGTTGATTGGAATACAGTTGATCTGAAAAACAATCATCTTGGGGACTTATTCTACGACACCACAACCGGTTATTGCTATAGATGGCAAGTTCAGAGTAATCAATACTCTTGGAGCAGAGTTACGGATGTTGATGTTACAAAAGCTCTATCCGATGCAGCAAAAGCCCAAGACACCGCAGACGCTAAACGAAGAGTATTTGTTACAACTCCTAAACCTCCTTACGAAGTTGGAGATTTATGGGTACAGGGAACGAGTGGCGATATCATGCGCTGTAAGACTGCCAAAACATCAAGTCAGAGTTATTCTTCATCTGATTGGGACAAGGCATCAAAGTATACAGATGACACCACAGCAAATGGCGTAAAAAATGATCTCAAGAATAACTACTATACCAAGACTCAGACAGACGCGCAAATAAAGGTCAGTTCTGATAGTATTACTTCTACTGTCAAAAAAGAAATTACAACACAGATTGGAAATATAGATATTGGAGGAAGAAACTTACTATTAAACACAGGGTTTAATACTTTTAACCATTGGATTAAATGTAGTAATACAAAATCTCTCCAGATGGTTAATGGATGGTGTGAAGTTACGATTGGTGGGACATGGTCTGGATTTGTTCAAGAATTTATACCAGAAAAAAATGTTGAATACATAGTGAGTTACGAAGCGTATCTGGTAGACACTGTTGCTGAAACTGCTGTGTTAGAAACAGATTTTGGTACTCCAGATCAAAATCAAACAATTAACAAAACGCCTGCAAAATATTCATTGAAATTAAAATATCCATCTACATCTTTAAATGGAAAAATAGATTTCATGTTATCAAATAATGAAGTGGGTAAAAAATGGAGAATTCGAAATATCAAACTTGAAAAGGGTAATAAAGCCACAGACTGGACACCTGCCCCTGAAGACATGGCTACAGCTGATTCTCTATCAGATGTAAACAACAGTTTGACTGATGTAACAAATGGTTTACAAAGTGATATCAATTCTACAAATAAAAATCTTCAAGATATTCAAAACAGTCAAAACGAAGTTTATGAAATCGTATCTCAAAATAAATCCCAAATATCAAGTTTAACACAGAGAGCTGAAGGCTTCACTATGGACTTTAAAACAGTCAATGAGACAGTCAAGCAGATAAACAATCAGTTCGTAACAGAGCGAGACGAACGTTATAAATACATCAAATTTATTGATGGAGAAATCTGGCTTGGCAAAGAAGTTCCAATTGGGGAAGACGATTTTAAGCTTGTAATTAAAAATGATCGAATCAGCTTCTTACAGAATAAAGCTGAAGTTGCATATATGAGCAACAATAAACTTTATGTAACTGATATTCACGTCACTAATTCATTGCAATTAGGACGCTTTATTTTTTCTGCCAGATCTAATGGAAATGTTGGAATTCGATGGATAAATCAATAAGAAAGGAGGTGATATTTTATGGCTGGAACAGGACGTATATATGTAACGGCTGTTAGACCAGTTGGTACAATTCAGTCTACGCATCAATACGATGTAGATGTTCGATTTGATATTGCCTTTGATTGGAGTGGATATAACAGTACTGGAGCATCGTATTCTATTGTATGTGACGGACAGACTAAGTCCGGAACTGCTACATTTTCTGTACCGAGTGGTGGAGGTAAATGGGTATGGACTAATATTGGAGATACAAAAACCTTCCGTATTACAATGCCGAAAAGCGGACAAGGAAAGACAATCGGACTGTCTGCCTCAATAAATACAGGTGTTAATCCGCCAAACATTAAAACATCTGGATCTCACGGTCTTGCTGCCGTTACGTGGCAATGGACTGTAAGTTATAACGCAAATGGTGGTTCTGGATCTCCTCCAAGTCAAACCAAAACATATGGAAGTAACATAACATTATCTAGTACAAAACCAACAAGAATTGGATATACATTTAAAGGGTGGGCAAAGACATCGACTGGTAGTGTTTCATATTCCCCTGGTTCCGCATTCGGCGAGGATAATAATACTACCCTATATGCCGTATGGGAGATAAATAAATACACTGTAAGTTATAACGCAAATGGTGGTTCTGGATCTCCTCCAAGTCAAACTAAAACATATGGTCAGGCGTTGACTCTTTCTAGTACGAAACCTACAAGAACAAATTATGATTTTCTTGGGTGGGCTACCTCATCTTCGGCAAGTGCTGCACAATACTCTTCCGGTTCATCTTATTTAAATAATGAATCTGTAACTTTATATGCTGTTTGGAAATTATCTTATTGGGAACCAAAGGTAACTGGTCTTACAATAAACAGATGTGATTCAAAAGGTAATATCGATGATTTTGGAACGTGTGCAAAAGTTGTTTTTAATTGGGAATTGTGTCAAATCGTAGGATCCAATTCGATAAAGTCTATCGTTGTTAAATATAAAATAATAACATCCTCTTCATGGTCAAGCACATCTATTAGTGCTACTGGCACAAGCGGGAAAGTCTCTTCAGTAATTGCAGTCGGAGCATTATCAATCGATAATCAATATGATTTCCAAGTCATTGTAACAGATTCAAAAGGTGGAGTTACAGCACCAGAAGGAAGCATTGGCGGATCTGCGTTTGCACTTGATTTAAAAGCAGGGGGAAAAGGCGTATCAATTGGTAAACCATCGACAAAAGAGGGTTTCGATGTTGGTATGAGATCCTATTTTGATTCACGTATTGATATTAAAGATTTTATTTACGACAAGTTTGGTTACAGGATAAATAATGGGTTAGCTGGATACTACACTGGAGGAACACAAATTGATCCAAATACAACTTTGGATGAATTGGTATTAACAGACAAAAATACGCCTACTGGTACTTATGCATATATTATGACTATGTTTTATAATTCAAAATCAACATCTTCAAATAGAGCACAAATATCTATTCCTTATCATGTAAATAATTCAATGTTTTATAGATTTTATTACAGTGGATCTTGGAGTGCATGGCGAAAAATCATGAATGCAGACGAAGTTGATACATGGGAAACATCAGGCATATGGACATATATCAAAAGGGCTGACGGTACTGCTGAGTGCTTCACAACAACAATGTATACTTTGGACAATGTAGATGTTAATCAAGGCGCTTGGAACGGGTATGTGAGTAATTATATTCAACTTCCAAGTTTCCCATTCAGCTTTACAAGTATACCACATGTTACAATCAACACCGTTGTTATGGATCCTGGCTTTCATGGTGATTATATGATGATTTATAACGGCATACAAAATACGGAAGAAAATACTTTAAAAACTTACCCTCCAAAATTTAAATATTGGAGAGGTTCCGCTATTACTTTTGGACATCCGAGAGTAACTTGTCATGCTATAGGAAGGTGGAAATAATATGGAAAACGGATATTGGATTAAGACAATGCAGATAAAAAAAGATGCATCTCCAATTGATGATATTACAAAATTTGCATGGGACGATGATGATTATGAAGAGGTTTCAATTTGGCATGAATACACACAAGAAGAGTTGGATAGCATGGCTGCATTTGATAAAGAACAATCTGTTATTACGGATAGAAATGAACGTCTCAGCAAGTTAGAATTATCTCAAAATGATATTATCTTAGCAATGGCGGATATTATAGGTGGTGCTTAAACAATATGACAGAATTACAATTAAAAATTATAACAAAAGCTGTGGAAATAAGGATGGAAAACGGTGAAAAAATAGACACTATTCTTTCAAGTTATCCAAAACTAAATGATGATGAGAAAAATTTTATAAAAGATACGTTCTCATTTGAGATGCATTAAGAGATTTAATTTATAAAATGGGGATAGTGTTTAATCGCACTACTCTCTTTTTTATATGAAGGAGGTATTAATTATGTCAGAAAAAACAGGATTCGAAACAATTAGTATTGAAGAACTTGAAGAAATTTTAAGACAGAATCAGGAAAAATCTGAGGAGGAATAAGTATGAAGATTGGATTGCGCGGCGGTCACTCTCCTAACTGTAAAGGAGCTTTTGGAATTCTGGATGAGCAAGTTGAAGTTCGCAATATCTACAATGAGCTTGCACCAATGTTGCAGGCTGTCGGTCATACTGTGGTTGATTGTAATTCCAATGCATCCAATGTGTCCAGCGAGTTATCTGACGGAACAAATAAGGCGAATAGTGCGGGGTGCGATATCTATGTCACCTTGCACATGAATGCAGCAGGAGCGGCGTCAGCGGGCGGCACAGAGGTGTGGTTATACGATGCATCTAACCAGACAATGAACACGATCGCAAGCAATATCTGCCAGAATTTCGCAAATGAAGGATTTGCTAACCGTGGTGTAAAGTACAGTTCGGGATACCATGATCTGAATGCATCTAATATGCCCGGTATGATCGTGGAGACATTATTTTGTACCGGAACAGACGATGTAGCAAGGTATCGGAATTTAGGCGCAAAAGGAATTGCTGAGCTGATTGCAAAGGCAATCGACAGTAGAGCGTCTGCGGGAAGTGGACAGGGAAATAAAAGCACGATTGAACAGGAAGGAGAAAATGAAGAGATGAGATGTTTATTTACAGTAGAGGGAAAAGGTGCAGTATTTTATTTCGATGGATATAAGATAATCACACTGGGACATCCTGACGAGCTGAAAATCGTTCAGCAGATTTACAAAGATAACAACGGGAAAGATATGCCGTGCTACAAATGGAGTCCAAGTGCTCCATGGTACGCAAGATTGATGGCAGTCATTAATAGAAAAGAAACTACGTCAATTTAAGAAAGCGTTGATATCTTTATACATAACGGTTAGTTTTTCTAACTATTATTTTATGGGTAGTTGAGGTTAATTCCTCTTCTACCCATTTTTTCACCTTTTTGTATCCTTCATTTTACAAATGGCACTAATTCGTGTATAATGTGTATACGAATATATGTTTGGAGGTGCAAAATGGCTGAAGTACGAGCAATTAAACGTGGCAAAAAGTGGCAGTATATATTTGAAATTGCAAAAGTAGGAGGCAAAAGGCAAAGAATATCTAAAAGTGGTTTTGACACAAAGGGTGCTGCATTGGAAGCGGGCACAAAGGCGAAAGCGGATTACGATAACGCAGGAATTGTCGTAAAAGAAAATGATATATCTCTTCATGATTATCTTGAGATATGGTTGGAGCAATATTGTGATGTGAATTTGAATCCACAGACAGTACACGGATACAGAAAAAAAATTAGACTTTATATTGATCCAGAATTAGGTAAATATCGGATAACTTCGTTGACACCAATTATTCTTCAAGATTTTATAAACGATAAATTTAATGAGGGATTTTCGAGAAATACTTTGAGCAGTATAAAAGGAATTTTAAATAAAAGTCTTAAACATGCGGTATCAAAATATCAATTTCTAAAATCAAATCCTATGAAAGAAGTTGAGCTACCCATGGCAACAGCAAAAGCAAAAGTTCCAACTAGGAAAAAAGTCCGTGTTCCTGTAACAAAGGAGCAATTTGAGAAAATTATAGATCGATTCCCGGAGGGAACTTCACAGCACATTCCTCTTATTTTAGGATATAAGTGTGGATTAAGACTAGGAGAAGTTTTCGCTCTTGATATTATGAAAGACTTTGACGAAGAAAGTAAAGTAATTTTTATCAATCATCAAGTACAACATAATGATACTAAAAATTTTTGGTATTTGTCTAATCCTAAATATGATTCTAAACGTACAATAGATTTGGACGATGAAACATTTAATTTACTATTACGAAAGAAAAAGCAGATGTTAAAAGATATGGATTACTATGGAGATATGTATACAAGATTGTATTTAACAAAAGATTTAGAAATTACTGACGAATATGATGAATTGAATCCAGATAATTATATTGAGTTCAACCCATTAAACAGATACCAGGATGGTAGATATATACAGCCTAGAATTATGCAACATTGCGGAAGAATTGTTCATTATCAATTAGATCTTCCTGATTGGGACTTTCATTCTTTAAGACATACACACGCTTCTATTTTGTTAGCCGCAGGTGCAGATATTAAATATGTCCAAGATAGATTGGGACACAAAAATATCGAAACGACTTTGAATGTTTATAGTCATGTAATGGAAGAAATGAGAAAAAATAATGTAGAAATTTTAAATGGATGCTTCTAATTTATTAAATACCAGCTGTGTACTTGTGTACCACTTATATCTTAGGTACACAAAATGTACACAACTGGTATTATTTTTTGTTTTTTAGAATGTATTGTGTAATCTAAACAAACTTATACAAATTGAACAGTCCCTTATTCTAAGCCAATTTTCTTAGAATTTTCCTTCTTTTGCTGATTCCTCAATAGCTACTGCAACAGCAACAGTCATTCCAACCATCGGATTGTTACCAGCGCCGATCAGTCCCATCATCTCTACGTGAGCCGGTACAGAAGAAGATCCTGCAAACTGAGCATCAGAGTGCATACGTCCTAATGTATCTGTCATACCGTAAGAAGCCGGTCCTGCTGCCATGTTATCTGGGTGAAGTGTACGTCCTGTACCACCACCTGAAGCAACTGAGAAGTATTTCTTTCCTGCTTCGATGCATTCTTTTTTGTATGTTCCTGCAACTGGATGCTGGAAACGTGTCGGGTTTGTAGAGTTACCTGTGATAGATACGTCTACTCCCTCTTTCCACATGATTGCAACACCTTCACGAACATCATTTGCTCCGTAGCAGTTTACTTTAGAACGAAGTCCGTCAGAATATGCTGTACGGGAAACCTCTTTTAATTCTCCTGTGTAGTAGTCATACTCTGTCTGAACATATGTAAATCCGTTGATTCTGGAAATGATCTTTGCTGCATCTTTTCCAAGACCATTTAAGATAACACGAAGTGGTTTTTTACGAACCTTGTTCGCTTTTTCAGCAATACCGATTGCACCTTCTGCGGCTGCGAAAGACTCATGTCCTGCGAGGAATGCGAAACAGTCTGTCTCTTCTTCCAGAAGCATTTTTCCTAAGTTACCATGTCCAAGACCTACTTTTCTCTGGTCTGCAACAGATCCAGGGATACAGAATGCCTGAAGACCTTCTCCGATTGCAGCAGCAGCGTCAGCAGCTCTTCTGCAGTCTTTTTTGATTGCGATAGCAGCACCTACAATGTAAGCCCAGCATGCATTTTCAAAACAGATCGGCTGGATTCCTTTTACCTGATTGTAAACATCCAGTCCAGCATCTTTTGTGATTTTTTCAGCTTCTTCGATAGAAGCAATTCCGTA